>Ga0207711_10000175_pt1 | contig 69179 bp, 58 predicted proteins | sample KBSS34metaG_FD_184401 | JGI IMG/M metagenome (GOLD analysis project Ga0207711, IMG submission 184401) | Switchgrass rhizosphere microbial communities from Kellogg Biological Station, Michigan, USA - KBS S3-4 metaG (SPAdes) (version 2) | ecosystem: Host-associated > Plants > Roots > Rhizosphere... | reverse complement strand
ACGTGCTTTTATCTTTCGCTCAGTTTGAACGCGAGATCATCGGCGAACGCACCCGTGACAAGAAAACCGCGGCCCGCAAGAAAGGGAAGTGGATGGGAGGGTGTCCGGATCAACCAATATGTTCATCCATCCTAAATGCAAAGAGCTTTTGTAGGTTCGCTGGCGCCGTGACGCTTCTGGTAATCCGACGGGCGATCTGGATAAATCCGACCCCCAGCGGATGCATCTTAGCGACGCTCTTTCCTATCTCGCTGCGCAGGAATGGGGACTCCAGCCCGCATATGGCTTGCGACCACGGTTTGCGCGGTGAAGGGTTAAATGAAGCTCCAGCTAACTCAGCTTTCGGAGTATCGTGCTGCTGCTTACGGCAATCGAGGCCGCGTTGAAAGCCGCCGGAAAGGTCTGATACCCGCGAGCAACACTCCGTAAGCCCCGTCCGCAATCCCTTTTCTGCCGGACGTTGAAACCATCGCGATTCGAGAATCGCACGGCGCGCCCCAGTTTTTAGATACCAGTGGGGCCATGGGGCCGAAAACTTCGCCGGCTTTGTTACTCGGAGAGACCGGGTACCAATAACTTTCGGCCACTGACAGCGGGAAGATCATTTCTGCTGAGATGACCGTTTTCTGCCTTTCCGACGTTTCATAGCCACTAGAGGCGCGGGCTCGGGATTGATTGGCGTGATCTTGCGATAGAAATCAAGAGCGAAGCGCTGGTTGCCAATACCGAAGATCACGCGCGACCCTTGTGTCGCTCCAGGTACAGGCGGGTCCACGGGTTTTGGTTGGGGGAAGGGGAGGAGTTTCTTAGGCACAGCAGCACTGTACCTCTCCTTTGGTCCGAAAGCCAAGCGCTTTTGACGCGCGACTGGCTTGCTTTCTAACCACCTTTCAGCGAATGGTGTGGGGGCGGTAGTTGTGACCGCGACTCTTACTAGGAGAAATATGAATGACGCTTTCGGATAAAGCCAAATCAAATCGCATGCGGACATCAAGAACTAACTCTGCGCCCATTCCGGGAAGGCTACGGGATTTTGAGCCGAAGGTGACTTCCCGGCGCAAAGCAGAAGTGAGACGGCCACGCAAGCGTGTTCCGCGGGCCGGCAGTAAGACGCGAAAACTTCTCGCTTTGCTCCAGAGACCTCAAGGAGCGGGAATCAAAGAGCTGCTCAAGGTAACCGGTTGGCAGCCGCATTCTGTCCGAGGGTTTATCAGCGGCGTGGTTGTCAGGAAGATGGGCCTGCCGGTCACCTCGACCAAGGCGGAATCGGGGGAGCGCCGCTACGCCATTAGGCCTAGAGTTCCCCATAAAACGGGCCTTTAGAGCATGTTTTGGCTCTATTATTCGCTTGCTTTGACGCGTGGAAAGAGCGTTCATGGACATGCGGAAACAAGCGTCGGCCCAAGGCCTAGGAGGCCCGAGCTGAGGCGTAAGAACGAAGGAGTTCAACAATGATTGAGGCGGTGACAGCACGACACGGAGCGATACCGATCAGCAGTAGCAAGATGGTGAGATTCACACCTAACCTGGCGATCGAGATCGCCCTGCAGTCTATGGACGGAGTGCGGGTAGAGGGCCGGTACGGCGATCGCGTCAAGTACACGCTCGTTGATGACCGTACGATGTACGTTCACCCATCCGTAGCGGAACAGATTAAAGAACTCGGCATCCAGCCCGGTGAAGTTTTCCAGGTCTGTAAATGCCAGGACAAAAGTGGCAATCGCAAAACCGTCTTTTGGTTAGTACGGCGCGATAGCGACCTGGGTCCTCTGGAACGCGATCTGCTCGCATCCCTTGAAAAAGTCAGAAGCTCGCGAGCCGCGCCAGCACGAGAAGCGTCTCCTTCGGCGCCGGAACCGCCGGACACGCCCGAACCGCCACAACCTTTCTACGAGCTAGATGCATCTTCTGCCGGGAATGGAACGGCGAACGGTCATCCCGAGGCCCAGAGTTCGGCGCACATTTCACCATCCCCCGCGCCATCTTCAACCAAGGACGCGGCCCCCGCATTACCCAGCACACAGTTGGCTCATGCGCTCAAAACAGCCATTTCGGCAGCAGCCGATGCCGAAAGATTTGCCAAGCGCTCGATTACAATATCCGGTTCACCACCGACGACATACGGAGCATGGGCATCACGGTTCTAATCGGCATGCAGCAGAGGATGCCGCGATGATTCCGGCCCTGCTGATCGAGCGGCCTTCACTGGAAGCAATACCGTCCATCCCCGGGGATGTTCTTTCGCCAACGCAGGTCAGCAGCATCATGGACTGCGCCTACCGCTGGCACGCCAGGCAGGTATTGAAGATACCCGAGCCGCCGACCTCTAATCAAATCCTAGGCCGGGCCGTGCATGCTGCACTAGCAGCCAACTTCGAACAGAAATGTGACACCAAGGTCGATCTCCCAGTGATCGGCGTGCTGGCTGTGTTTCGCGAGGCATGGGCCGTCGCAACCGAGGGATTGGAATTTCATGATGCAGACGATCCCGATGAACTGCGCAAGACGGGGGAGATGCTGGTCTCTAAGTACATGGAGGAAGCCGCGCCCCGGATTGAACCCGCCGCGGTTGAGTTGCGAGTCGAAGGTGTAATCGCTGGCGTGAGGGTGACTGGTTATATCGACCTGCTGGACGTCGATGGTTGTGTGATCGATATCAAGACCGCCAAAGCACGCCCGACCAGCATTAATCCCATGCATCGATTCCAGGTCGCCACCTACCGATACCTGACTCATTTGGCAGGCGGTTCGGGTCGCATCGACACGCTGGTGAAAACGAAGGCTCCCCAATTGATTCAACAGACGTTCTCGATCACCCAGCAGGAACTGCGAGCCATCCACACAATCTACCCGGAGGCGCAGGCCCTCATGCGCGGAGGCGTTCATCTTCCCAACCGCCAGTCGATGCTCTGCAGTCGCCGTCACTGCGCTTACTGGCGTCACTGCGAACAGACGTGGGGCGGCGAGGTCCCGGAGAGATGAAGCCCGTACGGAATCCCAAATACTTGGCCTGGATTCGAACCCAGCCCTGCCTAGTATGCGGATCCACTCGATGGATTGAAGCCGCGCATACCGGTCCCCACGGCCTCGGACAGAAGTCTCCTGATACCTCCGCTGTGCCCCTTTGCGCTAAACACCACCGCACCGGAAACGACAGCTATCACCGACTCGGCCCGCGAAAGTTTGGCGATATACACAACTTGGATCTCGCGGCAATTGTACGTCGCTTAAACCTCAAACCGATGGTACGCATTCAAAACGGCGAGTTTGTCGCGCATCTTGAAGGCTTCCAATATAGGCTCGGGAAAGCTCGAGGCGGAATTGCGTCGGCCCTTAGAAACCTTCGGAGCGTGTGTAGCGACCGCCTTGCTCTCGATGTCACGTGTTGATGGCGAGCGAGCGGTCAGGTGGCGATGCACCGCATGCGCATCCGTTCCGATTCGAGAAAGGAACCTCGTGAGTTACAGCTTTCGCGAGCCGGAATGGCCAGCAGTCTGCGAATGCAAATACGACGAAGCTCGGGATGAAATGGATAGGGATGACTGCCCCTTCCATTGCGACGCGACGGACGCCCCGGCAGATGAAGAAGCGCGCATTGCAACGCGCAAAGAGACGCCGCGCACAGGCGATTTTAAGGAGTCGGCTGCCTGAGGCCGATCCCGAGGTGTCTCCGGACTCCAGAAGTGGTGACCGTGGCACATTGGCGGGATCCGCAACAATGGGTGTGGCGATCATTGCCCGTTTGGCGACCCTTGGTTTCCTTCATACGGCTCCTCCCACCAGCATTCAGTTTCGTGGCTTGCTCGGGCATTGAGGGTCAGCTATTGTGCTAAGACGTATACAAGTGAGCACGCGATGACAGAAACCCTTTCAATTCGGATTGATGCAGGCACGAAGAGGCGTTTAGATGCTCTTTCGAAGCTCTCAAAACGCTCGAAATCATTTCTAGCCGCAGAAGCTATCGCTGCCTATGTCGAGTCCGAAGAGTGGCAGCTAGGGAGATCCAAGCAGGAATCGCTGAGCTGGAGTCCGGCCAGGAAGTAAGCCACGAAAGAGTCTCAAAATGGCTGAGTTCCTGGGGCAAATCCAATGAGACAAAAGCCCCACGATGAACGTCGTCTGGTCCCGCCGGGGGATACGCCATCTCGAATCTCTGCGAGAGTATATCGCGAAAGACTCCGAGCAGAACGCCGTGCTGGTAGCGAGGCGAATCCTGAAAGCAGTTGATCTCGTCCAGACCCAACCGGACATGGGCCGACCCGGGAGAGTGCTCGGCACTCGGGAGCTTGTAGTGCCCGACACCCCTTACATCATTCCGCGTTCGGCACGAACGGTTGGAGCTCATTGCGATTTTTCACGGCCGTCAACAATGGCCGGTTAAGCTATAGGTCCGTCCGCTTTTGAGCAGCCTGCAAGATTGCCTGTTCAAGCTTTCCCTGAGTGCTCCCCGGAAGACTTGTCGGCCTACCTGAAAGCGCAGAACTCATGCGCGAAGTGTTTATCTTGCGACCGGCAGTCGATTCTCTGCGATCAGCGCCATTTACGCTTTCTGGCGGCACCGCGAACAGAAGAAGCCCGTAAGGAACCCGAAATATCTGGCCTGGATTCGAACTCAGCCGTGCGTGGCTTGCGAATCCAACTCGATGGATTGAAGCCGCGCACACCGGTCCTTACGGCCTAGGCCAGAAATCCCCTGACACCTCGGCTGTGCCACTCTGCGCAACGCATCACCGGACAGGAAAGGACAACTACCACCTCGGTTGGGTCGCCGAAAGTTCGGGCTAATGGGCGCCGCACTACCGACGAATGCCGCACGGTTCAGTACACTCGCGTGAGAAGACCCACTCGACAACCGTGAAGCCACATCGGGATCACCTTACTCATGATCTTCCCCCTGGGTCGTCCGGAACCGGATCGGCGTGTTCAAAATGATCCTTTAGCCGCATAAGCCGACGGATAGCCCATGCAGGTGTGGAGAGGATCACCCGGTAGCCAATCAGTTTCACGATTTCCTTGACCACGAACCGGCGGTCACTCTTACGAGCCCACCAATAATGTTTGGCCAAGAACCCGAATCTTAGAGGGACCGGGCAGTACCGAAAGTCAACGATTCCATCGCGAAACACGTTGTCGAAAGTGAGAGCAACTCGACGCAGGTGGACATTCGTACTGATGACCATCACTGTTCGCACACACTCAGTTTCCAGCAGCCGCCGTAAGGCCAGCGCTTCCCCATACGTACTGCACCTTGCAAGCCTCGCACGCTCGATGCGCCTGCCTGAACTGTCCATCTTCACGAAGAAATTTCGCTCGTCGGGCTGAGTCTTTTCCCGCTGGGCTATCAATTCATCGGCGCCCTCTAAACCAAGTTCCGACATTTTGCTGACCTCGAACCGACCAACGCTGACCACTAGCCGCGGTGCCACGCCGGTGTCATACAGTTCGAGTCCGTAAAGTTTCCGTTCCATTCTCCCTGCCAGTACAAAGATCAAGTCTACCGGCTGCACCGCATCGTTCCGACTTAGGCCCTCATAAAGCCGGATTAAGAAAAAACGCCACCAACCATTCAGGCAGTGAGGCTGCGTGGCTCGACTTGGATCTTCAATCATCGTTTTCATTAGTACAGCCAGGCCCAGAAGTATGATCACATCCGTGATCTCGGCTGACCGGCCCGGAAGAAAGACTTGGCTGAGCCGCAGACCCAAGACAAGGCCACCACCTAGACTGGTTGCGACCAACAACTTACAGGCCGCTCGGGTCATCAGCCAGATCAGTGCTCCGTAGGTGAAGATCTTCTCCAGGAGAGAGCGGATATTTGCTTCGATGGAGCCTTGCAGAAAGCCGCGAAAAGGAATCCACCCGAACGGGCGCGCGGGGGAACTGAATTGAAATGGCTCGAGAGCCTGAATCACGACGACTCCCACAAACGAAACCGCGACCAACGCGGCGCCGATGCGCACCCGCGACAGGAGCGCACTCCAGACGGGCACCGCGATCGCGCCGCCGAGGACCTCCGCGGGAGAGAGAACACCGTCTACGACCAGGACCCGCGCGAATAGCACCGTCACGAAGAGCAAAGGCAGCGCAATTCGGCTTCGCACGGTACCTACGAGAGCCTCGAGCAGCAGCGCTGCGACCAGCCAGATCACCAGATGTCGGTAGAGGTCTAGCAGAGGCAATGACGGCGAGAAGATCAGGGGCTTTATGGCCGTCCAGTATTTGTGCAGGTCGATGGTGGGCGCATAGGGGAACAGCCGGTAGCCGATCCAGCAGGAGAGCAGAAGAATGACAAAGGGACGTCGCTCCGCCCTGCCGATCCGCGTCCAGGGTAGCTTGCGAAAAACAACTGCGCTTGTAGCGGCGCCCAGTAACACCCCAACGGCGTTCGCATAAACGTCGGCGAGGCTCGGGACCCGGCCCGCCTCGTAGAACTGCGTTAGTTCCAGGCTCGCGGATAACGCCAAGCCTGCGAAGACTACGAGTACATAACGTCGGACGCTTGTCACGCGGCGCAGGGACTGAACAGCAAACAAGCCAAGGGGGAAATACAGCAGCAAATTGGCGATAAGATCGCCACGGCTCGTCGGCGTACGCCAGGTTGCGATCAATGCGCGCAGCACGCCGCTCGACGATGGATTAATGTGGAACTGAAACGGGAACAGCGACCCGTAGATAATGGCAAAAACGACGCCAGCGCCAATCAGCGCGAACCTGGATTCCTTATCTGGCATCGGCGACCTCTGGGCTGAGCAAACAGCCCCGGGGAGGACGGAGCAAGTGCGATGGCCGGCTCAAATCCTGATAATGCTTGCCGTCTTAAAGTGCTTGAGTGCGTTCCGTGTGTCCACGATCACTTGAGCCCGCTCCACGACTCTCTCGTAGTCGAAGCTGGTGTGATCGGTGATGATCACGACAACATCCGCCACGGCGATCGCGGGCTCCAGGCTCTCGGCACAGAACTGGGCGCCGTTGTCAATACGCAGCGCAGGAATGTGCGGGTCGCTGTAGGTCACACGAGCGCCACGCTGCCTCAAAAGGTGAATAATGTCCAAGGCGGGTGACTCCCGGACGTCGTCGATATCCCGCTTATACGCGACCCCTAGAACGTGAATGTGCGATCCCCGTAGTGGCTTGGTGCGTTCATTCAGGGCGTTTTGGATCTTTTCTACGACGAAATGCGGCATTTGGCCGTTGATGTAGCCGGCCAGCTCGATGAAACGCGCTTCGATCCCAGCCTGCTTCGATTTCCAGGAAAGGTAAAACGGGTCAATCGGAATACAATGGCCGCCGAGTCCAGGACCGGGATAGAACGGCATAAATCCAAACGGTTTCGTGGCAGCGGCGTCGATGACCTCCCAGACGTCAATGCCCATGCGATCGCACATCAACGCCATCTCATTCACCAATCCGATGTTGATCATGCGAAACGTGTTCTCGAGCAGCTTCACCATTTCGGCTACGCGTGTGCTGCTGGCTGGGACAACCTTCTCGAGAGCCTGCGAGTAAAAAAGAGTTCCCATGGCTGTACAGGCTTCCGTAACACCACCAACGACCTTGGGTATGTTGACGGTTTGAAAAAGCGGATTGCCGGGATCAACTCGTTCAGGAGAGAAGCACAGGAAGAAATCCCGCCCCACCTTATAGTCCGGTGTTTCGAACATCGGCAGGAGGAGTTCTTCGGTCGTACCTGGGTAAGTGGTGGACTCTAGAATCACCAAGAACCCAGGATGGGCATACATGGCGATTTGACGCCCCGCTTCGACGATGTACGACATGTCCGGATCCTTCGTTTTCCGGAGCGGCGTGGGAACACAAATATTGATGGTATCTAGTTCCGCGATGACTGAGAAGTCGGTAGTCGCAACAAGATGGCCGGATTCTAGGAGGTCTGTTAGCGTTTGGCCATCAACGTCTTGCACGTAGAAGTCACCGGAGTTGAGAGAGGCCACCTTGCTGTCTTGGATATCAATCCCGGTAACGTGGAAACCGGCCTTAGCAAATTCGACTGCCAGCGGCAGGCCGACATACCCTAAGCCGACGATTCCAATCCGAGCGGTCTTGCTGCGAAGCTTCTCTTCTAGTGCTAATTGTTGTGTCTGCGTTTGCAGGCCAAGCATATCGTAAGGTCTGATTCCTATCACGCAGATTGCCAGACCTCGTAAAGGCATGACAGAAAAGGCGTAACGGTGATTCTGCTACTCAAGAATTCCGAAAGCTTGGGAATGTTCGCAGCACTTTGGAACTCTCGTGCTACCGTTTTACGCTATTTCGCCCGCTTGATCAGGCGATAGCAAGGCACAGGAACATGATCTCCGAACAGAACTCTCCATCTGCGATGGGCTAGATCCATGATTCTGGTTCATGTGTGTTCAGCGTCTAGCTCGATGATTAGAGTACGTGTCAAGGTTGGTGCAGAGCTGTCGAAGTACGAACTGCACACGACGACGCACTCCCGCCTCCGCCGCTGAATTCGAAAGCCCCTGCATCTATGGCAGTGCCTGTTGTCCGACGCGTCTCGAAGCAGGTGGAATTGACATATTGGTAGATAGGTCTCAGGGAATAGCCGTTTACCGTCCCAGGATTAACTCCGAAGTCCCGCGCAGGAGAGTCAGACTGCAGGTGGTAGTCATAATTCCCGGCATCGACAAAAAGAGCGCCGGCAGCCAGGTTGTGCGAAAAGCGGGCGTTGGGCTGGTCTATCAGAAGGCCCCTGCCGTTGAAAATGTTGTTCTGCACGAGTACTGGAGCCGCACCGTTTCCCACCGTGATAAAAGTGCCATTGAAGTGGTTGTTAACCACCGTGTTATTGACGAAATAGAGCTCACTATTGGGATTTGTAACGCCTTCTTCTCCGTAGGCAACGATTGCCGAATTTTCCGTCCTAGGCCCCTGCTCAAGTATGTTTCCGATGACGTAGGAGCGACCGCCATTCGGCAAATCGAGTTCATAGCTCGATGTGCCGGATTCTCCGGTGAGCCGGTTGAAAAGGATGAAGTTCTGCAACGCGCGCGATTTCACTAAGTGACCCGAAATAGCATCGTGCGAGTAGCTGTACTGAAGCGTGAATTGAGCAATGTGATTGATATAGATGTTGTGAGAATAGCCGTCGGAATGCCCGTTCTCCGCGAACTCCGTATTCTCGATGAGAATTTGACTGGACGGATTGTCACCGGCAAGGATTCCCTCCTGGTTGCCGTGAAGATAACAGTTGCGCATCGTCAGGTTGACTCCCTCCTGCCGGATGGCGGCACCGTTGTGATCGGGCACTGCGGCGCCCGTCAATTCGATATTTTCAATCGTGGTGTTGTTGCCTGAGACAACCCAGATTGCCTTGCCTTTGGCGTTGTGCCCGGCCGCCTCGATTTTGGGCCGTCCATTCACCCCGACAATTGTGAGGTTATTGGTGGTCCAACTACATACGTCACCACTGTAGCCGCCGGAAGCATCAATCTGGACCCTATCTCCGTCGGAAGCCGCAGCTATCGCGCGGCACGGCGTCGCGTACTGTTGACCCGGACCAACGTGTAGTACAGCGGCATTCGCATAGGTTACGAAGAGGAAAACGATGCAATTTAGAATCGGAATCCCTATGTGGCCTGTCATGAAAAGCCTCCTCCATGCCTTCCCTTGAAAAGGACGGAGCTACCCTCCCAACGAGGATACATCTCTGACTGACCTGATTATGGATCCAGCCCGGTGAAACATAGCTTTGTGCTGATTGAGCCTGTGGCTGATTCTAAGGAACGGCCGCTCCACCAACCAGTACGAGATTGTTGCTGCGCCGACAGCCAGGATGATATTCGTCGGGAAGGAGCTGATCAGTCCTGTCGAGTGTCGATTCAGGAACGGCTGTTGCCACAGATAGAGCGAGTAGCTTAAGACACCAAGTGCACTCAGGGGCTTCGAGTTCAGCATACGCCCAATGTAGCCGTACGGAAGCAGGACATAACGGTGGATGCAGAGCGCAATGGTGAGGTTCAATAAGGATTGGCCAAACAGCATTGATAGCGTTACTGAAGTAGGGTAATTCAATAACAGCACAGCGAGCGGCGCGAGATAGAACGGCCACGAGCCTAGGAACGCGCGATAATGGCGATTACGATTCAAATCCCTCCCAAAGAAGGCTAGCAGGCAGCCAGTTGCGAGGGCATCCGCAATCGTCGGGAAAAACGTCCCGATCAGAGGGCGGTAACCTGGCAGCAAAAAGAGAATGGCAATTCGGAATAGTGGAGCTGTTAGTAGCATTACCAGCGCGGCGCGGATGCTCGCACGTAAACCTGCAAAGCACAGAAATGCAGGCCAAAGCAGATAGAACTGTTCTTCGACCGACAAGGACCAAAGGTGCCCAACATACCAGGAGTGTTGGACATGGTTATTCATCAAATACGCGGCGCCGTATAAGAGGTCGTATGGAAGCAGTTGAATTCGTCCGCTCCAATTCAACAGGCCGATAATAATTAGAAATGCGTAGCATGCGGGGAAAATGCGGAAACACCTGCGACGATAGAATCCCGTGAGAGAAATCAGGCCGTGATCAGATTGCTCATTGAGCAAAAGCGTGGTGATCAGGAAGCCGGAGATTACAAAGAACACACGTACTCCGAGGTTGCCGAAATCCTCGAATTCCCTCAACCAAACAGGGAATCCTACTGTGCCGTCCAAATGCGAAAACAATACGAGCGTAATGGACACTGCTCGAATCCCGTCCAAGGACGGGAGGCGGCTAGCACTCGGGGATGCCATTGCGGGGACGATGGGTGCAGTAACGGCCATCTGGTCGTATCTTTCCCGGCTCTCAGTTCACCTCAACCCCGTCGGCGTCCGTAGCCAAGATAACCGTGGCTCTACGCACTCGACGCTGTCGGCAGTCGTTTTCACGAGTAGACAATGCTGTGGCACAAAGTGCTGTGGCACCCCGTTTCCACCCATTAAATTGCTCAGTTTCTCAAAGCTCCTTCGCGGTCATCTCTTCAGTCACGGTTTCCAGCACTCTGGTCGCTCCGCGGCGCGTGGGGAAGCCGGTGTCCGCGGTGAAGTCGGCCAGTCTAACGCACAACAATTCCTCCGCAAGTCGGGTTTCGTCACTGTCTATCAATCCGCCAAGCCCTTTCTGAGACAGAAGCTGGTCCACGGCGTTAACAGTCTCAGCAGCGCGCAGCGATAAAGCCGCAGTTTCTCAGGTCGAGCCAATCTTTGCACTTCCCAGAATCCGCAATCTACGGTGCGCGCACCCAGCCACCGAGGGAAGTAATTCCATCCCCATTTTCCGGTGTGGATTTCAAATGGATAGATTCGGTTCGGTACGGAGAAGAACAGCAGACCTCGTTTGGAAACCGCTCTTACCATCTGTTGAACACAAAACATCCTTGCGTCTTTTTGAACCGCATATTCAAGCACCGAAGAGCACAGGGATAGATCGAAAGACCCCTGCGCGAACGGAAGCTCCTGGTTGATATCAACATGAAAGAATTCGCAGCGGTCGGCGACGCCATAGAGCGCTGCTCTCTCTTTTGCAACTTCGATCTCAGCGGCGTCGATATCGGTACCAAAGCACCGCACTTCCGGATAAGCCAGGGCTAGTGCGATCGAGGACCCTCCCGATCCGCAACCAAAATCCAGTACGCGCCGAATCCCGGAATCCATATAGGGCTGCATTCGGGGAATTAGATTTTGCAGATGTTGTTTGACAATACCCAGGTAATCTCGCCTCAGCACATCCGGATGCAATTGAAAGCGCCACGGAAATCTTTCCCTGAGACGTGCGACGAAACGGTCAAAGTCCGCGGATCCATCGACCTGTTCTGCTGCATCGATCGCGTGTCGCAGTCGCGCCGCCGTTCCGCAATCCGTGGTTAGTTCTAGCATCTCCAGACCTCCCGCTGTATTTAGATCCATGGGATGGTATTCAATCCCTGGGTCGCCTTTCGCATCGCCGGACGGATCCATCCCATGGAAGGAACCACCTGCGGCTGCGGGCACGGAATTCGGGCAAGGTTGATGTTCCCAAACACCGCCACCTCAATCTGGTCCTCCATTCGCGACAGGGCTTCGCACAATTGCTGGAAGCGATGGATTACGATTTGATCCGGACACCGGTTCTCAAAGCGCACGCCTCGGCGCTTTAGGAAACTGAAAGAGTGGAACACAAGTACAACATCACGACAGCCGGCTTCTTGTAGTTCACGAATTGTACCCAGGATCTCAGGCACGGACACAGCGGAAATCTCCAGTGCCTTATAGTCTTCGCCGATACGCGAAGAAAAATTCGTGACTGGGAACTCATACACGCCCTCCAGCATTCGGGGCGCATTCAGCGGTCGCTCTTGAAATCCGCACGTTTGGTCCAGATAGCAGAGATTGTAACTTGAATCCAGCAAGATGCCATTCTCCCTTAATGCCCTTAGCGTAACTTCCGAGGCGCCGTAGCATCCGGCTCTGAAAGCAGTTGGCTGTCTGCCGGCGAACTGCTTAAAAAGAGCGACTCCGTCAGCGATGAGTTCACACTGCTCCTCCAACGGGAACGTAAACATTAAGTCCTGCTCCCGTCGCCTCCCGCCTTGAAGGTAAGCATGGTAAAAGCGGTAGACGGGATGTAGATGCAGTTGAACATCGTGACCGCGGTCCATGATGGACCGGAAGACCTTGGCCACCTCTTCGAAGCCGAGCACATGAGCGCAGAAGACTTCCACAAAGAATGTGGCCGCGAATTCATATCGTTCCAGAATCTCCATGATCAGAGGGATGCCGTAGAATTCCGAGCCGACCTTGCCGAAAATAGTGAGCTCAGTGTGCAAAGGAGCATGTGCGGCATTCCTCCACGCACCTCCCATAGAGGTTTCCGTATCGACAGTAAAGTAGACTCGCAGTTTGTCGGCCGGCATTAAAAGATCCGATCTAAAGACGATTCCCTCGGGTTTCTGCCAAGACGCTGACGAGAGGCGAGACTGGGTGCTCCCTATGCCAACCCACAGCGAGTCGCGTTCCTCGAACGACGTACGCGGTAATGTGGCGCGCCGCCTCATCTACAACCTTGCTCACGTCCTTAATGTCACCGTAATCGTGCCAGACCACGACCCCGCCCGGTCGCAGGTGTTGAAGGGCATTCTCGGTGTCCTTCTTGACATAGTCCCGGAAGTGATTCCCGTCGATGAAAATCATGTCGAAAGGCGGATCAAGGTGTCCAAAATCCACTTTGGCGGAATCGCCTAACACTTGACGGATTCGATCCGCGTATGGCGTATTCTGATACTGAGCACCGACTCGTTGCAGATTTGTCACATTCCAGCGTGATTCGGGAACATCGTACACGAATTGCTGATCCCAGTCCGCCGGTAAATCTATGGTGGTGACGTGTCCCCCCGCACTTACATTCGCCGCCAGGTTCAATGTGGTATTGCCGTCGTATGTGCCGATTTCCAAGACATTTTTGGCTTCCACGAACCGCTCGATGGCACAAAGAACCATCAGCTCGTGGGCATCGATAGAGAGGCCAAGCTTTCTTTGGTAGAGATTCAGAAGCTCAACCTTGACGTTGTCGATTCCAGGGAATACCCGTGTAAGATGGACGCGCGGCAGCCGGCCGTGCCTCCAAGTGCTGATCCGGTACCCTTCCAGATCCCTAAAAGAGATACCGAAGGGGATGATACTCCGTAGCGCAAACACCATAGCATGGCCTGGCGCGGCCTTGGCTAATGACCAAGAAGTTCTAAGTGTTTCAACCATGATACGCTCCCCATTGGTTTGGAGACTGGTCTTCCCCCACTTTGATAACGATCGCATGCCCGTTTAGGTTGTGAATCACCAGGCGATCCTTCTTGCGGCGTTCTTCGTTAACGAAGCGCGTGATGCCGGAACAACTGTAGAATCCATAATCATCGTAAACAATGATGCCGCCAGGGACGAGGCGAGGCCAAATCCAATCCACGATATCGCTCGCGGACTGATAAACATCTACATCAATATGGCAAAAGCGGAATCGACAATCGGCGACCACATCGGCAGAATCATCGGGGAAGATCCCTTGCAGGATCTGAACTTGATTCAGGTGCAACCGACTGCACAGTTCGATCACTTCATCTCGAGTGGTGTCGGCGTGTTCTCCGCCGCGGTAAGCGGCATCCAAGGAACCTGCCTTGACTACACCACTGAAGGTGTCGCAAAGGTAAATGGGGGCCTGGATTCCGAGGAGCTGGCAGCGCTTGGCAATGAGTGCGCCTGTGCCGCCCCTCCAGACTCCTACTTCGATCAGATCACCGGCAGGCAGTTTCGTTGTCTCTGCAACCAGTTGCCAAAGCTCGTAGCACCGATAGCGATCCACCAAAGTACTGGGTCGCACGGCCTCATAAATGGCCTCGAACTCCTGATCGCCCAGCCATGGGCTATAAGTGGCACCGGGGAACACCTCGGCATGCCGAATATCTGCCGCGCGAGGCGGAAGCTCGTTCGTGCGCCGTATCTCCCATCCGACCGCGTTAATCGCGACCTTGGCCACCCTCTTCAGCGCTCGCATGACGAACCCTCCCAAACGTGCTGTTTCTGATTCACGTTTGCACCCAATCTTCCGGATCCCTCAGCGCTGTCAAAAGCCAGCGGGTTTGCGCATCCCGCCGAACAGCACACGTGAACGATGTCAGCATCAGTCTCGTTCTTTCGCAGCTCCCGTAAATAGAGTCCGTCAGATGCAATTTTGAGACCCGCGGCTTCCAGCGCCTGTTTGGCCGGCTGGTTCCGCTTCGTTTCGATGAAATGCACGCGAAGTACCCGGGTGCTTGCCGAGCTGTGGTGCCGTTCCAGATGCGTGAAAAACGCTGCCTCGATCATCCTTGACTGAACCCTGCATGACAACATGAAATCATGGATATCGATTGCCCCTTCGGGCCTCCGAACCAAGGCAAATCCGACCAATCCGTAGGAGCCGAATCTATCCGAGGAAGAGAGAATGAATTTTTCAACGCTTAGATCGTTCAGAATAATGCGAAGTTGATCCCGGTCATATTTCCGGCCGGAGAAATTCAGTTGATTCGTCCGTTGCACCAATTCTGCGACGCGGCTGAAATGTTTCTCATCGTATGGGCTGATCTCCAGCTCAACTTTGCAACTCGCGAGAAATCTATGATAGTCGTCACCGAATTCTGCCTGTGTTTCGTTTCGGGCGATCTCTTCCTGATAGTAGCGACGGCGGTTGCGAGCGTCGGCGGTTGTACTTCCCTGAAAAGAAGGATGGGTCTTGAGACCCCCGATATCCTTGACATCGATGCACGTAACCTCAGCAAAAGCCTCTTTAACTTCATTCAATTCGAACGGGTTGTCGTCGATAAACGCAATGCTGTCCGCTCCAATATTCAGCTTCTTGGCGATGTTCTTAATGCTTTGGCTTTTCGGATTCCAGTTAATCTGTGGGATCAAGAAGTAATCTGCAATCCCTAACTCGTGAAGCCGCTGCATTGCAAGGTCATGATTGTTCTTGCTGGCTATGCTTAAGAGGATTCCTCTCTGATCAAACGTTTCCAAGAGGTCTTTAATACCCTCTCTGAGGCGGACGCCGCCCTCCTCAATCAAGACGCCCTCCCAAATCGTTTGATCGAGATCCCAGACCACACACTTGATGAGAGCCTGCGCGACTCCCCCCTTCTTTCGTTTGTAGGTGACGAAATCGGCCGAGAGAAATACAAGATTGGGTGAGGTGTCGGCTTCCGGCGTTATCGAAACGTTGAAGGCTTCACCGGATTCCGTGACGTTCTGGAACAACTGACGGTCGAATTCGTGGCGCGAGAATCCCTGGGGCAACTCGACAGTGGTTCGGAACTGCGGCCTTATTAGAACCAACTGTTTGTTCTTGGCGTTCGGAGCATGCTCCATCACGAGCTGCATTCGCACTGGGCCTGAGGGATTGAATACTTCAAGCAAGAATCCGTCCGGCTGTATTCGTCCCTTGCCGAGCAAATGGAGCCAACGGGAGAACCGCCGCAATAGGCCAAACGTCGGGTAGGTCCAGCGGATATCAGGGATGATTCGGCTCAGAAATGGAGCCACGACATTCAGGAGTGGCGCGATCGTTTCTATGAAGCGCTCCCCCCACAACACCACGGATTTTGGCGCCATCCACGTATTGCCCATGGCACCCAAAACACCCCATTTTTTAAAGCATACTTCAGCACCGTAGTTACGGAACGAAGAGAACTCACGATTCTTGTAAATGCCAAATTGGAATCGTCGGCACCGCGTGTCCGGCCGGGGCTGGTAGACGTCACAAGTTTTATAACATGCTGGGGCGGCACACTCCGTGCAGTGCTCCCCCCAGACCATGAGTGACACTCTGTTAATGTTCTCATCGACCGGATACGATACATCTCGCACAGCTGGGCGGTCTCTGTGTAGCCTTTGTTCGTATTGATCGATTTCGAACATGCCTACCTGCCTTTACCTCCTCGTCAACCCGGATGAAACCAGCTTGTTCACTAGGTTCACGGGCTACGCCGATATCCGTTCCAACAGACTGCTCCTCTAAATACAGTTCACATTCCTGATTGCCCGAACGCTGCGACGAGACGCAGCCACACTGGCCGAAGAATATTTCTCCCCGTCTTACCGAGATCGATTTTCATCTCTTCCAGAACAGCTAAGTCGTCGTTGGAGAAAACCCGCATCATCCATAGCAGGGCCGGAAAAATACTAATCAACGCTATCTTTGTGACGAGATCCGCTGCCGGCACGGGAAATCTCAACTTGCGGGACAGCAAATAAATGCCGAACGCCATTGCAAGACTTAGGATCACTCGCCTCATTCCCAGCTTGAGTCGAAGCACGCGCTGGGAACACCAATAGCTTCCGATAGCAAGCGCGATGAATCCTGCCACGGTCGCCCACGCGGCGCCCAATATTCCGAATCGGGGAATTAACTCATAGTTCAAGATTAGAGTCAACGCCGCGACCGCTGAACTCATCGTCGCCATAGAGCTCGTGCGACCCGTCAAAAACATTCCCATCTGCAAATACTCGCCCAGGCCCAAAAACACATACCCTAAGGAAATTACTGGAACAATTGCAACGCTTCCAGCATATTTCGCATTTACCATGACCGCCATGATATTTGGACTAAAGAGAGCGATACCCAAAGCCGCGAAAATCAAAACCGTGGAGTAAAGCACTAACACGTGGCCGAATACGGCCTCATGGTCAGGGCGGCGGTATATCATGTACATTCGCGCCTGCCACATCATATTGAAAGGCTGAATAAGAAGGAAGTTCAGCATGAAACCAAACTTATAGGCGACCGAATACACGCCTACAGCATCCAGGGACTGAAATCGCTGTAGGAAGAATCGGTCCGAAAAGTTCAGGACGAAAAACGTTGCATTTGCAAAAATGAGAGGCGCCCCAAAAACGAGGAGCTCTCTTAAGCGCGCGTGATTGTAGGTCAGGCGTATATCGCGCCGTACCCATATGATGAGTACGATTAGTTTGGTTAGCGCACAGATCGGTGCACTCAGCAGGACTCCTAATATGGAGAGTTTGAGTACACTGAGCGCGACAATCGTTAAAAGCAACAGAAACATTGTGCCCGCCATATCGAGCGCGACGAGCCGGCGAGATGCTTGTTTAGCACGAAGATAACTGTAAGGAATGGTTCCGACGTAACCTAGGATTAACTGCGTAAAGGAAAGGTATAGATAGACCCAAGGCACATTAGGCCCCAGCAGAGCGGCGCTCGCCGGGCGGGCCAGCAGCAACCCTGACGCCGCCAAAAGGGCGCCCACGATGAGCGTAAAGAACAGAGCGGAGCTGAGAAGTTCCTGTCGAGCTCGTGGGGATGAAACGCTCTGATATTGGCGAAGTATGCCAGCGCCGATACCCATCTGCAGGAACATTCCCAGCAGAGACATCGAGAGATCTGAAATTTCCAGAATCCCCATATTGGTGGGATTCAGATAGCCCGTGTAGTAAGGCAGCATCAGGAAGCTGATTGCCTTCGCTAAAATGCCACCGAGCCCCCAGATGACAGTGTGGTTTAGAGCGCCGCGTAGCTCACCCGCTATGGATTCTGGCCGCTCCGCTTCTGCAATCGCAACACCCATAGATGTTAATAGTCGATTCCCTAAATAACTTTCTTCCAATTCCGCACGCGTTGCCGCAGATAGCTCTTCCAGCCCAGACGGTCCAGTCTGGAAGACAGAAAGTTACTAGTCGCCCGGCACACCTGATGACCCATGAGAGCAAACCTCGTATACGCGCTGGGGCGAAACAGAATGAGTTTCCCCTGTAAGAAGCTTTCGGTGGCCCATACCTCTTTGTGTGAACCGAAGTCCTGAAAATCGAAGATGGCTGGCCGCCTGTACTCGAACAGATCCTGGATGGTCAAGTATTCAAGAACTGTGCCGACGGAATGCTTAGCTAAAGCAGGGTCGAAGCCGGTTTCATAGCTCAAGAAGCGATCCCGGTACTGGCAAGAAGCGCGAAACGCGCAAGGCTGGCCTCCGCAGAACAGAATATACGAACGCATCCAGCCATGCCTGGCGTCCTGATGTAGACGTACCCTGACTCGTTCCGTGTCGCTGAGTCCCCTTTCATGGAGTTTCCACTGATAGGTTTTTCGGGAAACCGCCTGGGCATGCTCCATAAACTCCGGAATTTGATCGGCGGACTCGAAGCGCACGAAACGCATTTCCCCAAGTGACCCTTCTTTGAGCCGCCTAACTCGGCGAGAGAGTTCAACACGGTGTTTGCTCGAGAATTGGCGAAGATACTGCTCAAACAATCCGTCGAAACGAAGTAATTGTCGGGGCGCGGGAGGATCCGGCTGGTATAAAACAAACTGCTTACGAATGATCTCGCTTCGATGCAAGTATTTCCAAAGGAAAGAGTCGACCGGCACCTCTTCGAGATGAACAGCATCGAAGTGCGGAGAATCAGCTAGCTTCTGGAACAGGAGGTCGTAGGTCGTGTCATCGCAAGGCAGGTCCGGCATGCCCCCCAAAATCCGCAGCCGCGTAAGAGGTAACGTGGCAACTACGATATCCCCCAAATGCCACTTTATCGGCCATTCCCGGCGCGCCACCGCAGCGGCACCACGGAGCCTGCCGTGCTGATGTAGCGAGTATACAGACAGGGAATTCATCTCCGAAGGTAGGTAGTCCCCTCTGAACCATTCGGGATCCGTCATGGGCAGGTCAGGAGATTGCTGATTGTGGAGAACCTGCCATTCCGCTAGGAAGGACTCGTCTGCCCGATCCAGCGTCACGCACTGGAGGTAGTGTGGCGCCTCCAAATCGGGCATTGTGAGAAAGCGCATTGCCTCTGGCTTGGGGGCAGCCCCTTCCCGAAGGCTCGGACTCTCACCGAGGTATTTAGGCATGCGCGACCTCTCGCAGACGCGCCGCTTCCAGCAGGACGGGCTCGCCGTTGAGCGAGAGAGAACGTTGGCTGGCCTCAAGGACCTTCAACACACGCCAGGCATCGTACCCATCGGTCATCGGTCTCTTCCGCGTTTCGACACACTCCAGGAAGTGTTGGCATTCGAGTTTAAGAGGCTCGTCAGGGGGGAAATAGACGTTCTCGGGACTGGATTTCTCAGCCACAAACTGGCCGTCCACTAATGCGATGTTCTTGTCATAAAGTTGCAGCTTATTCGCCTTAAGTACGTCATCGAAAACGGCCATCCGCTTTTCGCCGACGACGACCAATTTTTGCTCTTTGTACGGGTGGAGCCAGCTAACGAATAGGTGCGCTCGCGTGCCGCGCTCGAACAACATGGAAGAGATCGTGACGTCGGCAATATTCGGCTGAAGGTAAGACCCTCCCGTAGCGGTTACTTGAATCGGCAGCTGCTTGAGCAGGAGGAGAATCACCGATATGTCGTGGGGCGCAAAACTCCACAGGGCATTCTCTTCCCTGCGCACACGCCCAAGATTTAACCGGTTTGAATAAATGTATTCGATTCGGCCAAGCCGTCCTTGTTCTATCAGCGACTGAAGGGTCCTGATAGCAGGATGATATTCAAGTAGATGTCCCACCATGAGTATCCGCCCGAGCGAATCCGCCAGCAAAGTGAGCTCTTCCGTCTCTTCACAATGAAGAGTCATCGGCTTCTCGACGAAAACGTCTTTTCCCGCATTCAGCGCCCTCTTTGCCAGGCCATAATGAGTTTCGGCCGGGGTCGAAATCACGACGGCATCGATATCGCGATCCGCCAGAGTTGCCTCGTAGTCCACCCCGACGCGAACGTTTGGATACTGCTCTGCTAGGCGGTCCACTGTCGCGACGCTGGAATCGCAAACGCAGCCCAGCGCGCCCAGTTGATGAAACACGCGGACGAGATTCAATCCCCAATAGCCGACTCCGATTACCGCAATATTCATAGACTCACTCCTAAGTTTCACTTCCTGCCGCTTGTGCAGCCGAGATCGATAAATGATGCGTGGGGGCGGCGAATCCATAGCTTGCGAATAACGCTCCACGCACTTTGCTCCAGTCACAACGTTGGGCCACTTGCAAGGCTGCCTTGGCCAGAGTCACTCCGAGATCCTGATCCTGCAACACTCGATCAACCGCCAAAGCCAATGCTTTCGAATCATCTATGTTCACCAGCAACGCATTCTTGTCGCTTTCGAAAATAGATGGGATTCCTCCAGCGTTAGTTGAAATGACGACCAAGCCGGCGGCCGCGGCTTCAATCAACGAAGCAGGAAAGTTGTCTACTCGCGAACCGTTCAACAGAATGTCGCATTCGTCGTACAACCTTGGCAGGTCCTTTGTACCCACGTATCCGAGAAACTCAACGTTGCGGAGTCTCCATTCTGATACCAGCCCACGCAGATGAGCCTCTTGCCGTCCCGCCCCCGCAACAGTCAAGCTCGCATTGGGGTGCCGCTGCTGTATGATCCGGAAGGCTTGGAGTACCGTGTCGACACCATAGAGTTTTTCGAGATGACGGGTAACGAGCATTTTCGGCTGAAACTCAGTCCGCACCCGAAAGGAGAACAGTGACAAATCGACGATATTTGGCACAACTGTCACCGACATTTCCAAGCGTTGCTCGATAACGCCGGCCAGGAAACGTGAAGGCGCCGTAACCAGATCTGCTGTCCGGAAGACCGGCTCCGCCAAGTATCGGAACCGTTTTAGAAACTGGTCGGCGTCGCCTCCTCTATAATTCAGCAAGACGCGTTTCCTTTTCAGTCGTCCAACCAAAACCGTCGGAGAGACAATCAGGAAGAAATAGAGCCATGAGCAGGCAAACACGTGAATCACGCAGTTCTTGGATGCCCGGCGCCAGAGGCGCGCCACGAAGACTAAAGTCCGCACGAGAGTTCGTAATCCAGAGATACTTTCGAGGAGCCGAAATCGCCGCCTGAACGGCTGGTTATGGCCTAGCACCTCGACGGCGATTCCTTCTTCCGCTAACAGCTTGGCCAATAGCGTCGCTTGTAGAGCCATGCCTCCATAAGGTGGCGGGACAGGCGCCACAATCACTACTTTCGCGAAGGACGCGCAACTCGCCATGCAAGCTCGGTCGGACATTATCGCCCTACACTCCGGCCAAGCTTATGTCCAGCAAGACTCTTGGCACGTTCGAACCATTCTTGGGGGGGTGAATGCCAGAGAGCGGACGCGACTCGCGAAACCGTATTGCGTTGCCACAGCCGACTCGTTTTCGGATTGGCGGGCCAGTACGCACGTAGCTCCGCGTGGTCACAGAGGCGAACCTTAGTGAGCGACTCATCGATCACGTCTATTGCCCTGTCAATTTCGTCAGTTGAAATAACCAGCGGGGGGATGATCCGAAATGACCGGCAGCCGTAGCCGAACGTAAGGTGGACGCCTCTCTGGCGGCAGCAGTACATGAAGTCGTTTGCTGCCTGCTCTGCCACCGAGTCCTCAACTAGAAGGTCAAAACCGATCATTAGTCCTAGGCCCCGGACGTTTCCGATCAGTTGCTGCCTGTTCGACAGGTCCTTTAATCGTTCACTAAAATACCTGCCGGCTTTCGCTGCGTGATCGAGAAGGTGTTCCTCTTGCACGATATCGATTACCGCGCAAACCGCAGCCGCTCCCAAGGGATCTGATTGATGACTGGAGAGATTCCAGAAGCCGCGAGCTGAAACCTGATCGGCGATCTCGGAAGTGGTAACGACGGCCGCTACAGGGAACCCGTTTCCAATCGATTTTGACAGCGTAAGGATATCTGGCTCGATATTGTGATGCTCAAACGCGAACCATTTACCTGTCCGGCCAAAACCTGTCTGCGCCTCATCAATAATCATCAGGACGCCATGCCGACGTGAGATCCGCCTGAGTTCGGCTAGATAGCCTGGCGGCGGCGTTAGCATTCCGCCCGCGGACAGTATTGGCTCAACAATAATTGCTGCAACACTGTTCCAGTCTCCAACCCACTCTTCGACGGACTCTAGACAGGGGAACTCGCAGGACGATGCCTTCATGAAGCAGTTGACGCACTGTGGTGTAATCGGAAGCCGGATGCTCTCCGGAACCAACGGCAAGGAATCTCGCAGGTTATGTTTAAACAGTCCCGATACGCTTTTCGTCGCTAGGGAAGTTCCGTAGTAGCCGCGAGACAGACCCACAATGCCGGTCCGACCCGTAAAGGTCTTCGCCAGGCGAAAAGCGAACTCATTGGCCTCTGTGCCGGTTGAAAGGAAAATAGACTTATTTAAACTTTTCGGAGTGATCTGCGCAAGCTTAAACCCAGCTTCCAATACGGGTGGGGACAAAAACTGCGTACCCGTGTGGACCAGCCGTTCAGCCTGTTCCACGACTCTGCGAACGAACTTAGGATGGTTATGACCAAGAACGCAACAAAACATTCCTGAGGCAAGATCCAGCAGCTTGTTTCCGTCGGCGTCCACAACGATACAACCCCGGCCTTCGACCAGGATTTGGTCGGCGTAGGGCATTGCCATCATCGCGTTGTCGCCGTAACTTTGCCAGTATTCCGCGCTCGTCATTTGATCGGTCTTCACTCTCTTCCCATCGAAATCGTGGTGGCTCTATCGCGAAAATGGAGGAGTTACCAGTTCCGGAAGGACTGACAGTCCATGAATCCCGTTAGGGTCGATACGGAGATTTGTCCGGTAAACGTACCCAGTGGCTTTTTCCCGCAAGCCAAATTTTCGACACATCCGATAGGCGAGGCATTTGAAAGAGCAAGCTATTCCGGCCTCCTGTATCGAGAGGCTTTGGATTCCGAGTTTCCGGCGAAAAAACCGATTAGCGTTGTAAACGAGTTTTCGCCGTTCTGAATCTTCGGTCTGGTAACGAGTGGACAAGGACACATTGAGGCTGTCGAGGTTTTCAATCCTGTGCGGAGCATTGTGGGGCCACCAGATCATGTCACCAGGGCTGAGCTCAAAAAGCGCCGCGTCCCTGTCAAATTCTGGCGAGTAGGGGATCTCTTCATCCATCGCTGAGCCGTAGATCTCTTCAAGCATCGTTTGGGAGACGAAACGCTCACTGCGGGGATAGACCCAAAAACGCTTCCGCCCGCGAATGTGAAACAGGGTCGTCGGCGGTCCGTCGGCGTGGTAATAGACCTGGGCATGGGGAGACGAGAGAAGCAGGGTTGCGACAACGGAGAGCGGCCGGAAGCCGGGTGACACTTCAGTCATTTCCGCATATAGACGATCCGCGACGTTTCGATACAGAGGATCGAAGAGATCCAGTCGGAGGATGTTGTACCAGATCCTTCCGGACTTGACGGCCGCCAGCAATTGCTCTCCCGAGAGGCCCGTCGTATCCACGGCGGTCCATTCTTCTCTTCGAAGAGGATCGGTTCCCATCGTCCATGCCTGGAGCTTATTGCGCGGGTAGCGATCAAGGAGGTCGACCAGAACCTCGTCCGAAAAGATATTGAGGTCATGCAGACAGTGACGCCCCAAAAGAGGAGCCGAGCCTCGCTCGTTAAATCTACCGTTAGGCCACTCAAGCAGGCGTCGGTTTAAGGCGAGTGCATCCGTCATTGAAATCACTGTTTTCGACACAATCTATCCCCCCTTCCCCGTTCCATTTACTCAGCTGCGGCAGACATTCGTCTTTCAGTTCTTCTTGGACTGACTCTTTTCGAGGCGTTCCGTTGAGGCCGCCGAGCTTGTGGATTTCGAGGCCTCCATCGTCCGGTGCGCAACCCTCAAACCGGCTCCGTCTGTGTAACTGACCCAGATCTCGCCGTCGTGAATCTGCAAGGAATTCATGAAGCCGGCGAACCCGTCGTCGACGACTTCGGCCGTCCAGCCGGCCGCGCCTTTGTGAGCCACCTTGAGGACGCCGGAGCCCTCGTCGTAATAGCTGATGTAAGGAATTCCAGCCTCGCTCAACGCGATCCCATTTCGATCTGGGTACCCAACCTTTTGAATGGAATCAACCGTTTCACTCTTCCAGCCAGCAGCTGAACGAGTCATATACTTGACCAAGCCCTGATGGACATTGGTGTAGGCAATGTGCGGCAGGTCGCCTCCGTCCATTACGAGCGATACCGAAAATACCGAATAGTCACTGCCGCCGACGCCTTCAATAATTTTGGGTTGCCAAGCATGGCCATTCCAATCGGCGTAGCGTAAGGTTGCGTTCGCGTAGTCTACGTCGGCATACGCGATGTGAGGGTGACCCGCGGAGTCCATCGCGATGGAGTTGAACTTGCCGCTGCCTCTGGTGTCATCGACAGTACGTACCTCCCAATAGGAGCCGTTCCAGCGCGCGGTTCGCAATCGCAGTGTATTGTCACTGGTGGCACCGAAGTATTCGTAAAAGCTGATACTGGGGTAGTCGTTCTGATCTGTGGCAATTGATGTATAAAACGAAATCTCTTTAGCTCGAATCTCCAGTGTCTCCTTCTTCCAACGAGAACCGTCCCAGAATGCGTAATTAAGTTTGCCCGTGCCGTAGTCGAGATAAGAAATGTGCGGATGTTCTTTAGAATCCAAAGTAAGTGAACAAAACCCCCCGCTTGTTCCAATCGCTGTTGTAAACCATCGACCCAGTGCGTGATCGCGAAAGGCATACTTCAGCATCTGCTCGGCGCCATTGAGGTAAACCACATGGGCGTCGCCGTTCTTGTCGAGACGAAGCGAACTGTACATCCCACCACCACCGGGATCTACCTTTTCGATGGTCCAGGCAGCTCCACCCCAGACAGAGCTAGTCAACGAGAGGACTGGGAATACCAGAGCGAGCTTAGTGACGAGCCTCATTGCGCGTGCGTCTCCCTTAGTACTCGTTCACGCTGGCTACGCCGGCCTGAAAAGGATGTCATTCGCTTCCATACTCCCGCCGCCAACGACCCGACTGCCAAGACAAAGCCAACGACTGCGGGGATTGGATCAGAAGGATGCCAGATGCCGTAGATCCTCCGTCCTCGGGCGCTCTTGCACAACTTCAGCATCTTCCCGTCACGGTTCCAGAACGACCGTATCAACGCCAATAGGAACACATCCTCGGCGATCCACTTATGGCGGCTGAACGTTTTGCGCAATACGGGCGAAGGAAGCCCCGCGGCGTAGCAGTAAGACAAGTGGATCAGATCAATGCCGCAGGCATGCCCCAGGCGATGCTGGTCCCAAGGGCGCGGGTTCACCTCAATCAGTAAGTGCTGGTTCCTATTGGAATCCCACTTGAACTCCACTTCGGCGATACCCGTGAATCGCATAGCCCGAAGCAGGCGCAATGCATCCGCAACAATTTCAGGCCGCTCGGTGCCCTGCACGATACACCCCGTTCCGAATCCTTCGGGCATTTGGATCACTTTCTGCGCCGTGAAACTAGCTACCGGCTTGGACTCCGCATCCAGATAACATGCCGCAACAAACAATTGGTCATCGCCACCCGGCACGGCTTCTTGCAGGAGCGCTCTGCGCTCGACCCGAGCGATAAATTCATACTCATTCCGTAACTGGTCGGCCGAGGTCACGCAGACCGCCTTGCGGCTGCCAACATGTTCCCAATTCTGGCCCTGTCTCCAATGATGAGCCGACAACGGCTTCAAGACGCAGGGGAAAGTTATTCCGCTCGCTAAGATGTCCTTCAGATCCTTGGGTGTTTCAATTCTCCAGCAGCGCGGCGAGCTAACGCCCGCCCTCTGTGCCCACCGAAAGGTTTCCCACTTGTTCAGACAGGCCGAGAGTGCCTCGTTGGAGGGGATGGCCAATCTGTAGTGTGGCTCGAGTTCACTTCTGTAGCGGTTCAAGAAAACCAAATCGTCGTCGCGAGTCGGGAAAATGACGCTCCGGTGACCGAGTTCCTTCCCCAGCGCGACAAGATAGCGCAACAGGCTCTCGGGCTGTGATCTGGAATCGGGAGCTTGGCGTACTTTGGCACAGCGAGTGAAATTGCCGTAAGTGATCCGTTTTGCACTCAAACCGATTACCGAAACATTGTGCGCAGCGAGGCTTCGAGCGATTCCCAATCCCGTGTAAAACATATTCATCACAACCGCAGTAGGGTGCTCGAGACCAGGGGCCGCGGATGACAACCGACCGCCAGAATGCGGCCGGACTTCTGGTGACTGTCTGACAGAACCTTCTCGCTCAATGGGCGGTTTGATGCCCATAATGCTTAGGTCAACCTCGGGATCGCGAAACACCGTTTGTATCCGTCGGGGGCCACGTCAAGGGAGACTCGAAGATCCGTTAGTTCCATAGAAACGTTCAAAGTATGCAAGTGTGAGACCACTGGTGTGTAACGGCATCTAACGGCGACAAACCTATGTGTTTACGGGCGAGTATCGCAATTTGCCTCGCGTGGGGCTGAAGAACTTTTGCACAAACGCCCAAGGATTGGGAACAAAGCCGTACGTGGGGGTTACGGCGGGCAGGTAAACCGCAGAAACCAGTGCAAGAACAGGGGTTTAGCGTGTGGCAATTCATTTGCCTCGGATGGTTCTCGAGAGCAACTCTTTTCATGCGTCTTAAAGGTATTAGTCGGCCAAGTGAGCTTCTTGTAGCCGACGCATCACCGCATTATCCAGAGGTTGATCGGCGCTCCAAGTTGTCGGTCCAAGAATTTAACCGCGAGTACCGAAAGCCGGGAAAACCGGTGGTGATTCTGGATGCGATCGAGGAGTGGCCAGCGCGTTCAACATGGACGTTTGAGTATTTCAAGACTCGCTACGGTGGTGATCAGGTACTGGCTCACCGTTATAAAGGCACGAAGTACCGTCACAGCGATGCGCGCCAGATGTCGTTCCGCGAGTATCTCGAAGGTGTTGCGTCGCAAGACTGGAAGTCCTTTCCATACTACATACGGGACAATTGGGCGCTGCTCGTGGCTCATCCGGAGCTTTCGGCGGACTATGCGTTTCCGAAGTACTTCTTCGACTGGTTTACGCTCTTGCCGCCTTTCATGCGTCTTCCTTATCCGCGCATCTTTATCGGGCCCAAGGGAGCAATAACGCCGCTGCACGTGGATATTTGGGGCACCCATGCATGGCTATCTCAGTTGGTCGGCCGCAAACGTTGGATTCTGTTTCCGCCCGAGCAGAAGGATCTCCTATATGATTTCCAGGTAGATCCAAGCCAACCCGACTTTGAGCGCTTTCCATTGGCTAGGCACGCGACGCCAGTGGAGTGCACAATCGGACCCGGGGAAACGGTTTGGGTGCCAAGTAATTGGTCTCACTGGGTAGTATCCTTGGACGCGGCAATCTCTCTCAGTTCGAACTATATGGGACCTGGTTGCCTCCTTTCGCCGTTCACGAATTCTGCGAAGGATCTGGTACTTAAGCGGTTGTGGTCTTCTCTACGCGGTAAGCGCCGTCCAAAGGCCTGAAGCCTTGCGACGACCTCCGGTGCTATTGAATTAGTCCTCACGAGGATTTTGTTTATGAGTAGGCTGATGGCATTCTCGCAGCGGTTGGCAGCGGAGCCGCCGTTTCGCATCTTTTGCAAGGCAATGATCAAACGGCTTCCCGTGTCGATCCGCGTCAAAGCTCAATGGGACGTCGCCTCCCGCCCACACTATCTGCTCGGCGTGCTCGCCGCGGCGGATGAAGCGATACAGGAGGGAGTGGAGGCGATCTCAATCTTCGAATTCGGTGTCGCGGGTGGCAACGGGCTTCTGATGCTACAAGAGATCGCTGCGGCGGTTCAGGCTGAAACCGGTGTGAGGATTGCGGTGTACGGTTTCGATACCGGCTCGGGCCTCCCAGATCTGACGGGAGACTATCGAGACTACTCGGATCATTGGCAGACCGGCGACTATCCCATGAACGAAGGCGCTCTCCGCCGAAAATTGACGCCAAGTACGTCCTTGGTAATCGGCAATATTCGTGACACTCTCCCTTCGTACCTTCCTCACATTCAAGAGCACATTGGATTCGTCGCTGTGGACGTTGACGTCTATTCTTCCACGTGCGATGTGTTGCGAATGTTTTCCAATGGTGCCCGCCGAATGCTTCGTCGGGTCTACATGTACTTCGATGACGTAGATTTGATGTTTACCCACCGATTTGCCGGAGAGCTTTTGGCGATGGACGAATTTAATCATGCCAGCTCGTCGGTGAAGATTGACAAATGGAAGGGGATCAAGAAGCACCGACCGTTTCCTGAAGCTGGGTGGTTAGACCGAATGTTTATCGCACACGACCTCGAGGCGATCTCCAGATTTCGGACTGAACGGAAGGCGAAGATAATAAAGGTTGAGGAGACCACCGGGAACACCGGTTAGGGAAACTCACTCCTATCCAGAATATGGTGCTCGCGAGAAGGTTTTGGGTGGTAAGTCTATTGGCCCTCTTGGTTTATGAGTCCGGCCCGCCGAGGTACTATCCCTACATCTCTTTCTGTTCTATTCCCTATCGACGAGTTCTGCTGTGCCGATAAGTGGTTTAAGGCCGATATAGTGGTTTAGGATGACAGCGGGAAACAACGATAGTTGCTGCTTACTTAGCCCCGAAGGCCAATTCCACTCGCAGGGCTTGAGCACATGCCAGCAAAGGCCTCTAAGCGGGCGAATAGAAGGCAAAGACTGATGAAGTTTACGTCAGAAATACAAAGCACTGAGGGACGCAAATTTGGTCCGGCGATCATTGTGTTCATTTTGGGCGTGTTTTTCATAAGTCCTTTGGCCGCCGCAACTGGATGGCAGGAGTTGCCAAGTACGACATTGCAGAACGTTTGCCCGCCCGACAATTACGGCGGATCCTCTTATGGTTTCAGCAGTTTTTGTCACAATGTCATCGACGCCTGGAGTGGGGCAATTGCCGATACGGGTAGGAATCGCCTCATTATCTGGGGTGGAGGACACACCGATTACTACGGTAACGAGATTTACTCGCTCAACTTGGGCACGACCCCAGTAACGCTAACACGTTTGACCAATCCCAGCCTTCCAATCGCCGACAGCACGTGTCCGGCCGCCCTCGCCGACGGGACGCCAAATTCACGTCATACCTCGAACAATTTGGCATACATCCAGCATCTCGACCGAATGTTTGTTTTCAATGGAGGTCTGGCGTGCGGAAACGGAAGTAACGCAAAGGATACTTGGACCCTGGACCTCGGGACCCTCCAGTGGCAACGTATGGATCCAGTGAATGGGCCCACAGTTCCTTCAAGCGGTTGTTGTAACTATTGGGCCGTCGCGGCATACGATCCAAACACGCAGACTGTCTTTATGAAGTGGGGAGGTTCGTTCTGGCAGTATAAATATGAGACCAATACTTACACTCTGCTCGACAATAGCAGCCCCGTGCAGTATAGCGCGACTGGTGTAATCGACCCTCAGCGAAAACTCTTTGTTTTCATGGGAACCGAATTCAACAGCACGACACCCAAGGTTCTTGCGATCAGCTTGGCAGCTGGGAGCAACTACGCAGTTCAGGATTGGAGTGCTCAGGTGACCGGGTGCGATGCCCTGGCAGGGGCAAACTATCCTGGACTGGCATACGATTCCACTTTGGACCGGATCGTGGGATGGCCCAATGCCGGCAACACCGTCTATTTATTCAACCCCGATACGAAAACGTGCACGCCACAATTCTTCGCCAATGGTCCGCAGAATCCCGTGAATCCGACCGGCTCCGGCACTTTCGGCAGATTCGCGTACTTCCCTGCTTTGAATCGATATGCTGTTGTAAGCAAGGCCGATCTAAACGCTTTTTCGTTGTCCCTCAGCGGCTCGGGGCCAGTGTCCCCTCCTCCGGATACCACGCCACCTACGATTTCAATGCTTCTTCCGGCAAGCGGAACCGTTGCCGGCACAGTTGCCGTGACGGCCACTGCTAGTGACAATGTTGGCGTTAGTTCAGTGCAGTTCAAATTGGATGGGGCGAACCTTGGCGCACCAGCTACGAGCAGCCCATTCACGATTATTTGGACCACCACTACCGCAACCGATGGAGTGCACTCGTTAAGCGCCGTAGCTCAAGACGCCGCTGGGAACACCGCGACGGCCGTAGCCATATCGGTAACCGTGGCGAACGGGTCTGGGAGCGGTGGGGGCACTCCGCCTCCATCCACGCCGGGGAACGGACTTGGTTGGTCGACGTTCACCTGTCTGGATGTCGACGGAGACGGGTATGGAGTTGGACCGGGCTGTACCGGTCCAGACGCGGATGACACGGACGCTACCATCCACTCGGGGGCCCAAGGCATCACCAAGTACGGCACACTCACCGCGTTCATCGCCCACATCGGCTATACCCCATCGCACTTCTGGTGCCTCTCACCCACGGGTAATGACGGAACGGGCGCCAGAAGCACTGACGCAGGCATCGCATGTAACTCCCCGTTTCGCACTTGGGCAGGAATCAGTGCATCGGTTGCCGCCGGAGACATGATTCTTCTGCGTAACAATTGGAACGGGCAAATTAGCACGCCAAACGGATCGTTCGGCAATCCGATCATCTTCATGTCCTATCCCGGCGAACTAGCCATTTTTAACGCTACCGACGGTTTGAGCGAAGGCATCAACATCCTAAACCGCAGTTGGCTCATTGTGGACAATATCAAGTTCACAAATGCCGCGTGTATGTCCGGGGGGACCAGCGACGGCAACTATCCCAACTCGATTTTCCACGACAATATTTTCCGTCACATCGAAGGTACGAATTGTGAGTGGGGGTTCTCTTCCTTCAACGGCCTAGTTAATGTGACGCTGGAATACAGCGTTTTCCATGACAACTGCCCAAATGGCTGTCAACACGGTATTTACATGGGATCGCGAGGCATTCCCAGCAGCAACGTAGTCGTGCGTAGAAATATCACTTATCAAAATGAGTGGCTGGGATTCCAGTGGAACGGACGCTGTTCGAACTGTTCCTTCGACCAGAACATCTCATACAACAACGGTCTTTCTGGGATTGGCTTGGATATGGGGCTCCATGACTCCTTTGTGCGGGGGAATCTGCTCTTCAACAACGGAGCCGCTGGAATCATCCTGACAAACTATCGGGGAGCGTGCTACAACGGATCGGATGTCTACGCGCCGCCGCCAGTAAACGACGTCAATTACATCTGTCCGTTCGATCAAATTAACAACGTGATTGAGAATAATACGATCTATAACACCGGCAAGGATTGGACTGGAGCAAGTAACACTGGTCAGGCCGCTATCCACATTGTCAACGATACCCCCGACTTCCGGGGGGACTTGGGCCATAATACCTATCGCAACAACATTGTCGCCGGCTACGATACGAGCGATCTTGGATTCGGAGCGCCAATCATCTGGTTTGAAGATACGAGTCAAAATTATCTTGCTACGAGCACCTTCACCAACATCCTCGCTTTTGCCGTATCCGGTAACACACAAGGAACCATATTGGGTAAAGGTACGGGCGGTGGGTTTAACAAGTACACATGCGCCCAAGCCGCAGCGGTTACCACGATCACGAATTGCAACGTGGCAAACCCACAATTCGTAGCCGCCTCCCCTGCGTTTTGGAACTCGCCATCATCGTTCAATTTCAAGTTGCAAAGCACCTCGCCGGCTCTTGGGACAGGAACGTCCGGCGTGACCAACTACGACCTCATCGGAAATGCGTACGGGAATCCCCCGTCCCGTGGGGCGTACGAGTCCTCCAGCTCGGGTTCGGTACATCTTTCATGTGACCTCAACGCCGACGGTGCAGTTAATGTGATTGATGTCCAGAATGCCGTCAATCAGGCTCTGGGCATCACTGCGTGCACCACCGCTGACCTAAGTCAAAACGGCCACTGCGATATCCTGGACGTGCAGCGAGTTATTACCGCAGCTCTCGGCAGTGCGTGCGTACTTGGGCCCTAATCAAGTATCCTGATCCGCTTCTACAACGCTTGTTGGCTGATGTGAGCCTCGTAATTGTTGAGTAATGGAGCCTCAACCGACTCGACGTCATCGAAATCGGCTGAGAACCACTGAGCTTCACAAACCCGCTTCAAAATTGCCACGCAGGCGACAATCGTAAAAAAATAGTCGAAGTATGCGCGGCCAAGGAACGCACCTGAGACTAGGAAACCCACCAGGCTGAACCGCAGCATATTTGCGTAGCAAAGAGCAGTGTGGTCGCCGAAGGAGCGAGCCTGTTTGCATATTCGTCCTGTGGTGAGCCAGCAGGAAACCACCAACGCGAGATACAGCAATAGACCCACAAAGCCATGCTCGCCTAATACGCCGAAATAGATGCTATGAGGTCCCTTCACGTCAATAGAGGTTGGGGCGTAGCGATCAAAGAGCTCAGGCGTAAAGGTGTCAAAGCCCCCGCCAGTGATCGGATAGTCATTAGCAAGATTCCAGGCAAAGGTCCACGCATTCAGCCTTGACGCACCAGAAGCATCCAGACTTTGCGAAGGATCCATTCTGTTCTTCCATGAAACCGGGGCGAAAAGTATCGCGACGGCAAGTCCCAAGCCAATGACCGGTGCAATTGCTACTCGCGCTCGAGATTGTGCGATGATGAACAGCCCGATCGCGCCCAACCCCAGGAGTGCACCGCGCGAGTACGTGAAAAAGATCGCCGGTATAACTATAATCGCAAGTCCACGTGACAGCCATCTCATCCAGCGTTTTGCTTCCGTCTGCGCGAAGAAGAAAAACATCGGAAATGTCATGTTCAATGCAAGTCCGAAGTCATTGTTATCTGCAATCATCGACCCGGGAGGACCATACAGCCGAAAGCTTCCGCCCGTTAGCACTATGAAGGGAAGAGCCTTCACGATGAATAAGCCGAAACATCCAGCGATAACAAGTAAGAGGATTCTTAGTTGCGTGAATGTCTTGACTAAGGCTATCGTTACCACTGTCATAAGGAGAATCTTTGAGACTAATTCCCAACGAAACCGAGTTTCAGTAGCATGATGAAGAAATAACGGTGTATTGATACTCGCGAATGAAGTGATCGTGAACCACATCCAGAGAGTAAGCAATAGAAAAGACTCACGGGATGCGACACGACTTGTCCAACCCCGGGAAAAAAACACTAAGCCCGCAAGCGTAGGAATCGCCACAGCCTCGGCCCACGGAAAGATGTTCCTTGAGCTCCACAAATAGGATTGTGGGTTTACAAAAGCCACGATTGTCCACATCAGGACTCCGTAAAACGGCCGCATGAAGCATATCGGCAAGCTGGCGACAAACGCCACCAGCATGACCATGGTGCGCAGTGCCACTAAGTCACCTCCACCGAAGTATTGTTCACGTACTCTAGCGTGGTGTTGCTGGCCGCCTCTCTCGACCTTTCTTGGGCAGAGCGCGCTGGCTTCTCGAAGACACAGAGAAGGGAACCACGTAAGGACCGAAACGCTCGAAGCGATGTCAGTTTCTCGTAGAGAATCCCCGCACGATACAACAGTGGAGAAAATGCCAGATACGCGGGATAGTGATTGATTGTCTCAAGATGACGTTTGACTAGGCCTGCTGTACTCAAAGCGGCACTCAGTGATGAAAGCGTATTAGCCCGGTACAGCGTGGGGAACACATCCTCCCCGGGCACCTGAAAAATGTTGCTCACAAGTGATCTGTGTAACCAATATGGAGTGAAGGCAGCGATCACGGAAACGTAATCGTATTTATTCGGAGTCAGGATCACGACCTTACCTCCGGGCTTCAGAACCCGGTAGAATTCTCGAAACACCCGCGGCGGATCTTCCAGATGTTCCACTACGCTTCGCGAGATCACCATATCAAAGTGGTTTGACGGCAGGGGCAGATGGCCGACATCGCCACGTACTCCGAACGGAGCTTGTGAGTTGTCCGTCTCGAACACCGTCTCCAGGTCGACACCCACCACGTTCGCGACGCCCGACATTTCTTTGCATACCTTCAGGTAGCGCCCGCAACCCGCATCAAGCAGACGTTGGCCAGGACGAAGATGCTCCTTGATAAGCTCGCGATAAAGTACCTCCTTAAACTTTCGCCCAGCATAATACCGTTCAAAGAGTTGTTGGCACTTCTGGCGGTCTTTCAGTCGGAACATCCTTTCCTTTCTTGCGTCTTTAGAGACTTGCCTCTAACCATTTACCAACTGATACCAATCGAGCTTATAGGCGAACTGGGCGGGTGTTTCTTCCCACGGCCCGCCACGTCGGAGTTCCATCCGATCCGTGGAGGGGTAGTTCATGCCCCAGATTGTGGTCACCGCCGCGCGATAGCCGGCGCTTCGAACGATTTGCTCGTTCCATTTCCCAAAATCTTCCTCCCGGCCGCTGGGATACGCAAAATGATCAACGTGAGCCTGCAGTTCTTCCTCGATGCGGCGCTTGCATTCAGAGACTTCCCACGCGACCTGCTCGCGATTCAGCCTTGAAATAAACGGGTGAGTTACGGAGTGTCCGCCAAAATCGATTCCATCTGCCTTCATGAGACGGACCTGGTCCCAGGTCAGCATTCCGTCTCTCCGTTCCAAAGCACCGGAGTTTCCCAGTTGCCGCAGGATGTGAACAAGCCAGCGCTGCCGTTCTGAGTCCGAAAGGCGCCTCAGGATTTCATAGACCTTGCCGTTGGAGTCCAGGCGCTCGGCTTGCGTGCGCAGCCAGAAACGCCGCGGAAGATCGATCTCCAAATCGATCGACTCGCGATCTGTTTTCTTCAACGCCTGCGCCAACTGCTCAAACCACAGGGGCTCGCGCGAATCCAGGACTCCCGTCGTCAGGAAAACAGTAGCTGGCAAGCGGTACCGCTGGAGCACGGGGAAGGCATTCAGATAGTTGTCTTGATAACCATCATCAAAGGTGATGGCAACCACCGTTCCACCGGGACCTCGCTCCAAATGGTCCAGAGCGCCAGCTAAGCTGACAATGCGATAGTGCTCGGCGACATAGCGCATCTCACGCTCGAACAGCGCCGTTGAAATCGCCGGAAAGAATGGATCTTGCTCGTCATTGACCCGGTGATAGTAAAGAATTCGAACGGATGGTTCCGTCCTGCGGTTCCAAGAGACTTTCGGCAGGATACCGTTGGGAGAGATAGAAAGCTGATATCGTTCGCGAAGTGGGCGCGTTAGCGAGGGTAACCCGAAGCTGAAATAGCAATGAGCCGCTGTTTTCTGTATCCAGTTGGTTCCCGGCACATCGGTTGCGTGCTCGATCTGCTGTTCGATGCGCGCTTTCCGAGCCGCCAGAAGCTTCTCGGGGACGAGTCGTTTCACGGATTCGCGCGCACGCTCCTCCCACTCGGCTCCGCGGCAGATCAGAAGGTTCTTATACGTCGACGCTGCCAGTTGAACCCTCTTGCTGTTCTTGGTCTCGGCGCCCCAATCGCTTCTGTGGCGCAGGATCCGTCCGCCCAGGAAATCGTATTCGCGCAAGCCTTCATCTAGGAATCTCCGGATGGACCAGGCCCGCAACCCGATGCCAAGATTCCAATGCTCGGAAGCCGGCTCATAGCCTTCTTGCAACAGGAAATACTTGCCCTGATACGCAAAGCCATACTGGCACGCAATGACAGTCTGGTTCCACTTCAACCAGCTGAAGCGAAGCCAGTCGCGTTCGAGCAAAAGTTCTGAGAGCGCGAAGTAGAATTCCCGCTTTTGCTCCCAACCAAAGACTCCGGGCTTTCCATCTTCGACCCATCTCTTGGTGTGGAGGTCGAAAAGAATCGGAAGCATGCCGCGGACCTGTTCGGCGTTTTGGCAGAAACCGAACTGCACCTCGGGACGACCTTCCAGGTCGCGGAGGACGGAGCGAATCTTGGTGCGGAATCTGGGCCTCAGCTTGCCCAGGTACTCGTCCCAAGTTTCGGGCAGATGAACCGTGCCACAGGGTACCTCGGCCTCCGTCCAAAGAGTACCTGGCGAGTCCGCGAGACCTCTGAAAAGCGGGAGGGAGGCGGACGTTTCGGGAATTTCATTTAGAAGCAAAACCGTGCCGCGATCCAGCTCGTTCCGCCAATGCGCCCGGAACGACGCCATCACCTGTGCCTCATAGCCCGAGGCGGCGATTATGTCCAAATAATCCGAGTCATTCGAACCATCGCCAACAAAGGAAAGAGCTGATACGGTCCTCCCATACCTGCGCACTGTTTCAAGGCGCAAAGGAGCAACACCCCGCAGTTTATCGTGGTCATCGAATGCCGCCAGGATTCGCAAATCCCCTGGCTTCCCGTAGACGGACCACCACGCCGTAACCCACTCCCAAGTCAAGAAGATGGTGTTGGCAGAGGATTCCCGCAGCAGAGCATCCCATGCGGGCTTCAACGCTCGCAAGTCCGCCTCGCTCTGTATTTTAACCACCCTCATACCGCCATCCTCATCGGCGCATCCACAAACTGACGGTGCCATAACTCCAAAACCAAGAAAGTCCAGAGTGTGTCGCCGTAGTAAGCGGTATCATCGGCCTCATGCTTGCGAAATAGGTCTTCGATGAACTCGCGGCGAAAGTAGCCTCGTCCGAAGGCGCGAGCAGAGAGCAGGGCATCATGGGCCAGCTCCCGCATGCGCCGATCGGACTTGAGCCAGGTCGAAACCGGAATACCGAATCCGTGCTTCTTTTTTTCGAGAATCTCGACCGGCAAGAGATCCTGGAAAGCACGCCTAAAGAGGTACCGCTTCTGGAATCCTTTAACTTTCAAATTCGCCGGAATGCGCCCAGAGAACTCTGTTACGGATCGATCGAGAAATGGGAACCTCACTTGAACGCCGGCTAATTCAGACATGGTGGTCACCTTCGGCAGGTCGCTGTCGCCGAGGATAATCTTCACGTCCGAATAAAGCATCCGGTCCAAATGATCGCGGGCCGGAGCCTGCGCATAATAGCGCGCCGGAACTTCCAGTACTGAATAGTCCGCAAGAGTCGCCAGAAAGTCTTTTTCGAAAATGTCGCGCGGAGAATGAGCGCACAGGAAATGGTAGGACATGACTCGCTCGAGTCCTGGCAGATTGGAGCGCCGTACATAGCTCCGTGCCTTTCCTACGACGCCGTTCCGAACCGGCAGACCGGCCAAAATGGGCTCGATCAACCCTTTCCGAAGGATCGACGGCACGCTTTGGTACACCCCGAAAATCTTGTCTGTGGCATACCACTCGTTGCCTCCGAACATCTCGTCGCCGCCATCTCCAGCCAGCAGCACTCCCACTCCGTGTTGCGCGGCGAGCCGCGCACAAAAGTAGGTCGGGATCGCCGAGGAATTACCGAACGGCTCGTCAAAGGACGCGACCATGCGGGGTAATGCGTCGAAGCAGTCATCCGGACCCACCAAGTACGTGTGGTGTTCCGCGCCGAATTTCTTTGCCGCGATTTTGGCGTAGTCGAGTTCGTTGAAGGATTGCTCCTCGAACCCGATGGAAAACGCCTTCAGATGAGCGCGCCCCAGGCGCGCCATCATTCCGACTACGGTGCTGCTGTCGGTGCCGCCGCTCAAGAACGCTCCCATTCCCGTGCGCGAGTGGTCCTGGCAATTCGCAGCCACGGACCGCTCCACCACTGACTCCAATTCCCGGCTTAGCTGCGCTTCATTGGGCCGCACTTCAGGGTCGTAGCGCATGTCCCAGTAGGTTTCCAGGCGTGTTTGCCCGTTCGCAAAACGCAGCAATGTGCCCGGGGGAAGGCGATGAACCCTGGCAAAGATCGTTTCCGGCGCGAGATTGGCACTGAAGTTCAAGACGTTCGCGATGGCTCGCGGATTAATTTCGCGATCGGTGCCGTGATAGCGCGTTAGTGCGTCGATCCGTGAGGCAATCAGAAGCACTTTCCCGTCGTCATAGTACACCAGGCGTTTCGCCCCGACTCCGTCGACCGCAGCCAGCAATGTTCGCTCCCGACGGTCCCAGAGAACGAACGAGAAACTGCCGCGGAGTTTCTTCACAAAGCCCGAGCCGAACGTGTCATAAAGCGCGGCGAGGAGGGCCGCAGTTCCGATGCCTTTCCCGTAGCCGGCCCAGGCCCTGAGTTCCTCTTCGTTATTGAGGTCCGCATCGCAGGCAATCATAAGCTGCGGGCTTTGATACACCTGCTGCGTGGCGAAACGAGCAGAGATCCCGAGGCCTATTTCGGGAGCTGTGAGCCGCTCCACCCGCTCCGACGCATGCAGGAACAGTCCTGCGCTGACGGTTCCCAGCATTTCGGGGATTTGTTCAGGACGATCTCGTCGCCAAACGGCGCAGATTCCGCTCATGCCGCCTTCTCTATCTCCCGCTCGATCCCCTGCCAGGTTCTAAACATTAAAACCGACCATAGCAATGCGGACCAGTCCCTCTGTCCGCGTTGATGCTGATTCCAGCAGCGGGTGACGAACGCGGAATTGAGCAACGAATCCTGCCCGCGGAATAAAGACTCGTATGCGAATTCTTTCAGGTCACTCCGAAACCATTCCGCGACGGGTACGGCAAACCCCTGCTTGGGTCGATTCAAAACAGCGGGAGGCAGAATCGTTTGCAGGGCCTTCTTGAAGATGTATTTACCTTGACCATTGTGCAGCTTCAGACTCGAGGGCATCCGCGCAACTAATTCCATTAGCTTGTGATCCAGCAGCGGGGAACGCACCTCCAGCGAGTTAGCCATACTGGCGCGATCCACTTTAACTAGGATGTCGTCCACCAGATAGGTTTTTATGTCGACGTATTGGATTCGCGATAAAGGATCCGTTGTTTTCGCGCGATCGTAGTGGTAACGCAGTACCTCCACCGAGTCATACCCGGCCAGGCGATTCTGGACATCCGCGCTCAACAGGCGGCTCTTCAGATCTGGCGGACACACGGACATCCCGTTGTAATAGCCTTCGATTGGCGACCGCGCCAGACTCTGGAACGTGTTCTTTGCGCGAAAAACCCGGGGAGCCCAACCAAGTTTCGGATACACCCGTCCCAGAGGACCAAAAACACCGCGTCGCAGCGGCGCGGGAACAATCGAGCGCAGCAGGTTCTCGCGCATGTCCAGCTTATAGCGACGATAGCCCGCGAAGCTTTCATCCCCTCCATCGCCGGAAAGCGCCACAGTCACATGCTGGCGAGCCACGTTTGAGACATAGTAAGTAGGGACGGCCGACGAATCGGCAAACGGCTCATCATAGTGCCAGGCGAGCTTAGGCAATAGCTCCAGTGCCCTCGGCTTGACGATGTGTTCGAAGTGGTTCGCGCCGAGTGCGCCTGCGTACTGGCGAGCCTCCACCGCTTCGTCATAACGCTGATCCGTGAAACCAATCGAGCAAGTGGTCACCGGCGGCTGGAACTCGTTCATTAGGGCTACGATGGAAGAAGAGTCGACTCCCGCACTTAGGAATGCGCCCAGCGGAACATCGCTAATCAGCCGCGATTTCACGGCCGTTCGGTATTCGGCAAGAAACGTTTCGCACCATTCCTCCTCGGAGAGCTGCAGTGGCTCTTCGAAGCGGATGTCCCAGTAGGGCACCTCGCGAACATTCGACCCTTCGATGACCAGGTAATGCGCGGGCCGCAGCTTCCGCACGTTGCGGTAGATGGTCTTGGGAGCAGGAACGTACTGGAACGAGAAATAGTCGGAGAGAGCCTCGGCGTCGAGCTCTTTCGATATTCCGCCGGCCGGCCATAGAGCCTTAATCTCTGAGCCAAATACCAGTCGGCGGCCGTCCCAGGAATAGAACAGCGGCTTCTTGCCGATGCGATCCCGCGCCAGCAACAGCCTCTTGCGACGGCCATCCCACAAGGCGATAGCGAACATGCCACGCAACTGGGCGAAGCACTCCTCGCCAAGCTCCTCGTAGAGATGAACAATGGTTTCCGTGTCGGACCGAGTCTTAAAACAGTGGCCGTTAGAGAGGTAGCAACGATTCAGATCATCGAAGTTATAGATCTCGCCATTGAACGCGATCCACACTGTTCCGTCCTCGTTCGAGAGAGGCTGGTGGCCACCTTGAAGATCGATGATAGACAACCGACGAAAGCCCAATCCGATGCCAGGAGCAGTGTAGCAGCCCTCGTCATCCGGGCCGCGATGATACAGCGTATCGGCCATCGCCTTGATTCGAGTAGGATCGATGGCGGTGTCACGTCCGGGTTCGAAGATGCCGCAGATTCCGCACATGATCTCTACACTCCGGCGACAGCCCGCACTGGGGCCGTCGCGACCGATACTAGACTCTCGTACATTTGCGCGTAGTTGCGGACCATGGAATCGATCGAGAAGTCCTCTTTTACCCGACGCAAGGCCCGTTGCCCCAGCTGAACGCGCAATTCTTTTCCCGCGCGGAGCCCAAGCAGCTTTTCCGCGAGCAGTCCAGAGTCGCCCACGGGGAACAGCAGTCCAGATTCTCCGTCAACAACTACTTCTGGGTTCCCTCCCGTCGCCGTCGCCACGACCGGAAGCCCTGTTGCCATGGCCTCTAAGAGCGAGTTGGAAATTCCTTCGCTGATGGAAGGCAAGACATATACGTCCATGACGTTGAGCATTTCCGCCACGCGATTGCTTGACCCCAGAAATGCCACGCGGCCCCGCCAGTCCGGATGGGCACTGGTAAACGCTTTCAATCCAGGGAGCTCCGGCCCCTCCCCAATTACCAGCAGGCGCCAATTCGTGAAAGCTCGAGAAACTCTTTCCATCGCCTTCAGGAGCGTCATGTGGTCTTTGACTGGGAACAAATTTCCAACACTTCCAATGCAGAACTCATCAGGAGAGAGGCCCAGCTCTTGACGGACCCAGTGGCGTGCTTCCGGATCAGGATAGAAGGTCCGGCTGTCGACACCGTTGTGGATGACTGCAATTTTGTGTGCCGCAAAGCCAGTGCGCCGGGCGTGCAGCTCTCGGAGCTGATAGGAGACGGAGACGACGCGATCCGCGAGCTCAAATGCGAGTCTGCGAAAGCAGATTCTCCTCCAAGGTTCCTTCGCATTTGCGTTCGAGTCGAGTCCGTGTTCGCTATGCACAACGGCACAGGAACGAACCCACTTTCCTGCCATCACCGCTTCTACAGCGGCCCAATTACGGCAGTGGACAATGTCGGGTCCGATCTCCCGAATTGCTCGTGCCAGTGCTCGCACTTGAATGGGGAAATCCGTATCTTTCTTGTCCAGGCACATCAATCGCACACGATCCTCTCTAAGGCGGTCTGCGTTAGAACCCAAGCGACGAATGGCGTAGACCACGTGCTCGAAGCGTTCGGGATCAAGCTGCTCGATCAGGTTTACGAGCCCGTTTTCCAAGCCTCCCTTGCCCAGGCTGTCGATGACGTGCATGATACGGATCGGCGCTCGCATCATCGGCCTACCTCTACCGCGGAAGGCATTTCTGTCTGTACGGCTGCAGGCGATTGCAAACCAGGCCTACCAGAAAGGGGCCAACTGGGCCGGTTCCGCAGTAGCGCGGAGTATTCCTGATAGAGGATTGCTTCCCCCTTTTCCCAATTCATCGCGACTTCGCCGAACCGCCTTGCATTCTGGGCCATGGCGTTTCGCAAATGCGAATCGTTAAGCGCAGCCAGCGCGCTCTGAATGGCTTTTACGCTATATTCCGGCAGAACAATCCCACAAGAAGCTTCGCGCACCACATCCGCGATCTCTCCGAAGTCACCCGTGATCAAAGGTCTCCCCGCGGCAAGCGCCTCGAACAATTTGTTAGGAGCGCTGAACCGCGCATTGGGGTTCTCGGGATCGAATCCGTAGTAAACGACATCGCCCGAGCAGGTGTAATCGGGAATCTTCGTTCCTGGAACAAATCCGACGTAGCGGATGCGCGGATTCCTGATCGCCGACTGGCGAACGAGTTCCTCGAGCACTCCTTTGCCTCCGATGATCAGGTACACATCAGGGCATTTATCGAGCGCCAGCAATAACTCCTCAATTTTCCGGTCCTTAAGCAGCTGGGTGATGCACACCACCAGCAGTGCGCTGTCCGGAATACCAAGCCCGCGCCGAATGGCGAGATTCTGTTCGCCGTTACGCGAAAACTCTTGCAGGCGCTTCCAATTGCCGACTACGGTAGAGCGGCACGCGCCTCTTTCAGCAAAGTACCGTCGCAGTTTTTCGCCGACCGTGATCAGCAGGTCGATCCGCTTGATCAGAAAGGTTTCTAGCAGAGAGACTGCTCGCCGCACGACCGCATGGACGTTCCCGCTGAGCATATCCGGGAAACTCTCATGTGCGTCGTACACGATTGGCTTGTGCTTCAGTTTGCCGAGTACGAACCCAAGTGGTAGCGTGTCTAGATCGTGGCAGTGGATGACGTCAAATCGGGTCTGCCATCCTCTTCGGAGCATTTTCAGATAGAGCCAGGCGTAATAGAAAAGCTGCGTGTTGCCTCGCCCGTGCTTCGAAGACAGGAAGACTCGCTCGACCTCAACACCTTCGACGCAATCGAACGCGGGACTCTTTAAATCTCGATCCCAGGCCAGAATCCGCACCCGGCAACCCATCTTGATTAGTGCGAGCGCTTCCTGCCGCACCCGCGAGTCCGGATCGTAGGCGTTGGTCAGAAGCATCAGTACCCTAACGGCGGAAACATCGTCCTGGTTGAGCGAAGTGTGTCTCGTTTGGCGACTCAAATCCGTTGGACTGAGAGACTCGATAGAGGGACGACTTCTACTCTGTGGGGTATTCTTATCGAAGGGGTTTTCTATCAACTGGAGCAACCGGTCGAGATTCCGGTCCCAATTGTATTCGGCGGCGACCCGGCGGCGGCCCTCCGCTCCGCTATCTCGAGCAAGCTTGGGATCGCGCAGAAAGCGAATAATCTTAGCACCCAACTCCTCGGGGCTATCGGCGATCTCAACAATCTCGGCCACTTCTGCCGAAAGACCGCGAACCGTGCGTGAGGTAGCCACGACCGGGAGGCAATAAGACATGGCTTCAAGGATCTTATTCTGGATCCCTGCCGCGACGGAAAAGGGAGCGACTGCGACGTGAGTCTGAGCCAGATATGCTCGAACATCCGGGACGAAGCCTGTGACTTCCACTCCGTCAATCTCCCGAAGCCGCCGGACGGTGCGGCTCGGATTCCGCCCAACGATCAGAAACCGTACTTCCGGCACGGACTTGCGAATTAAATGAAGCACCTCGCGCGCAAAGAATACGACCGCGTCCTCATTGGGAAAGTAGCTCATGTCCCCAGTGAATGTGACTGTGGGCCGAGCCGATTCCGGCCGCGTCGCAGATGGCTTGAAATAGTCTGTATCGACTCCATTAGGTACCACCCACACCGGCGCAGTATCGGAGATCTGGCGAACTAACTGTGCCTCTCGTTCGGTAGTCACCAAAACACTGGCGGATCTTTCGCAGACCGTCCGTTCATATTCCCGAAGGTAACGGGCTTCTCTCCGATAAACTGCTGAGAATGGCAACGTGGTTGACGCCGCATATTGCCTCCACTTATCGGAGTCCACATCCACGAGATCCGTAACCACCGGGATTTGCTTAACCCCTTCCACGTACTGTGCCATGGACGAGCAGTAGACAAAAATGCGATCGTAGGAACGTTCCAGAAGCGCTTTCCGGACTTCCGCGGCAAGTTCGGCGGAATAGAAGTACGGCAACGTGAGCGGTGTCCGGGTGAAGAAAGAGGAAAGCGCCCGCAACCGAGCCACGGTCGGGGACAACCGTGATACCGTGACGCGGCGGCAATACTGCGCTAGAACGGACCGATAAGCCATGTCTTCGGGCTGATCAGCTAGCGTGAACAGATCCACTTCATGCCGTGCTCCGATGGCCCTCAACTGATGAAAGGCGCGAATCTTCTCGCCCTTGTTGGGCGGATACGGAACGCGGTGGCAAAGGTAAAGAATCCTCACGTTTATTTACTTGGTAGGCGCAGCAGGATTCGAACCTACGACCTCCCTGGAGTTTAAATCAGGGCGCTCTAACCGCTGAGCTACACGCCTATTTCATCGCTTACACTAATCAAACTACCCGTCGACAGTCATTAACCTCTCATTCGGCATCAGTAGTATCCGTGGTACTTCGAGGAGCGTTGCGCGCTACCAGCGTTCAACACGGTTCCAATCACCCGAAACGGCTGAAGGTTATGAACCGCCTCTTCGAATGCCTTGCGCGTAGTGGAGAAAGCGCGAGCAACCAGCAGGACCGCATCACAATTGGCCGCCAAGAGCTGTACATCCGTAACCAGATTCACTGGCGGGGAATCCACCAAGACCAAATCAAACCGCTCGGTCATCCTTCGAAAGTGATCCCTAAAGTGGGATGAAGTTAGATCAGGCACCTGTGAAGTTCCACGTACAAGGAAGTGCATGGGAAGTTCGTCAGACGTCAACACGACGTCCTCCAATTGGAAGGAGCCATCAATCAGATTGCTCAATCCGGGGCGATTTTTGTCGACTCCCAACCAGTTACCCAAGGTTCCTCTTCGCATGTCCCCGTCGACGACTAGGACCTTGAACGATGGCAACATCGAAAAGCTCAAGGCCAGATTCAGAACCGTCACGGTCTTCCCTTCCTGGGGACTGGCACTCGTTACGACTAAACTGCGGCACGGGAGCTTCTCTCGCTCCTGCATGATCTTCGTGCGGAGCATCCGATACCGCTCCACCACGGCCGGATTCACAATGTGGGGAATCAACCGCGCCTTTTTATCGAGAGTCACCTTGGTGGGAATTCCGAGAGATCTATTAACAGGAGCCGCTTCAGATTGAAGAAGTTCCTCCTCCACGACAACACTCCCCGCTTGGCCGGCGCGCACCGCGGCTTGATCTAGCCGGGGCGTTACCTCCACACCATTAATTCCCAATGCCTTCCACGCTGCCTCACCGGCGCTGGCATTCTCACGGAAGCGGGTCGCCTCCTTCAAAGCGTCAAATAGTCGACTCATTCGGTTCTTGGTCGTTGTAGCATGTGTCATTCCACACTTTCGGAGAGCGACTTCGCAGAATCCGGATGGTGCACGCGTCGGGGCTTAGTAATCCAACCGCTGTGTTTTTTCACTTTTTGGGAAAGATTCCTTCCTTTTGGCCTAACGACTGTTTGGAGTTGACTTGGAAGCTCCAGATAGAGCGACGTTCAAATCTGACTGCGAAAGAACAAGATCCCGCCAACAGTCAATGCCATGGTCATCGCCGAGACAGTGGCAAACAGTATCCGCCGCCTCCGCAAACGGCGGTCAGTCCGCGTTCGGATTATCGGAATTACCTCTAGCACGGGGAGTCCACTAGCTGTCGCAATATCCTGAGGCGATATGATTGACACTCCGAGGACTTCCGTGCCTATTGCTAGAAGCACACCAAGAATTAAGCCCGCGACAGCACCGGCCGAATCGATCAGGAGTCGGTTGGGCCGGGAAGGCCGTTCCGCTAGTTGTCCCGGGTCCAGAATTACGAACTTCTCACCTTTCTGACGGATCTCCAACTGGGTTGCCGTTTCGGCCGAGAGCTGGTTTTCCAGAAGCTGGCTGTAATGGCCCTTTGAGATTTCGTAATCTCTTACCAGTTCGGTGACTTGTTGCTCACGAACCGGAATCGCCTCCAGTTTGGCTTGATAGCTGGAGATCGACTTAGATAGGCGCTGCGTTTCTTCTTTGTGCTTTGCAATCTCAGCGTCCAGCGTACTCAACTGTGCCTGAAGCACGGGGTTGACATACGTGATAGGTTGCGGTGCCCTTTTCGGCACCGGCGCGGGCGCCGCCTCAGTAGCGATAGCAGGTGCGGGCTCGACGGCAGCAGTGGCCGACGCCGCTTTCACCTCTTCAGCCTCGATCTGCTTCTTGAGTTTCCGTACATCAGGATGATCATCGGTATAGCGGGAGAGTAACGCAGCGAGTCTAGCTTTGTCGCTGTTGATCGTTGACTTGGACGGGTCAAGTCCCTTAGCGGGCGCCGCTTGAGCGCCGGGTGGCGCTTGAGGCCCATTTCGCTCTCCGTCGTCGAGATCAACAACGGGAGCCGACTGGGTCATCATCGACTGAATGTAGGTTTTCTGTTGCTCCGCGCGCGAGAGCCCCTCCCCTTCCAACTGGAGCTGCGATTGAAGCTGCCCGAGAATTTGGAGATTAGCAGCTTGCTGTTCTGGCATCTCGCCGATGTGCTTTAGTTTGAAATCCTTGAGTCTTGCTTCCTGCGCCTCCAATGTCTGGCGAGTTTCTTGCAACTGGTTTTGGAGAAACTCAGTTGTTCCGGTAGCCTGCTGCTCGCGCGCTTTCAGGTTCTCTTCGATGAAAAGAGACGCAAGTTCATTGGTCACCTGTGCGACTAGGCGGCTGTTTTGTCCACTATAGTTGATTCGAAATGCCTGGAGGTCCTGGCTACCCCCAAAATCGCTTACCACGTTGACCGAAATGTCTGCGCGCATGCGATTGATCAGATCTTCGCGCGCCAACTTCTTTCTGTCCTCCGGATACAGATTGAGTGAGTCGATGATTCTTTGAAGACGAGTAGCGCTCAAGATCTGCTGGGACAGAGTACCAAGGCGGTTGCGGACGTCTCCCGTGACAGTAGACTTCACGTACGCCTCTGGGACCTTCTGGGGATCCACCAAAATAACGGTTTCCGAGGTGTAAATGTCAGGCAGTCGCCGTGCGATGATAATCGTTGTAGCGGAGACAGCTAGAAAAACACCCAGGACCAGCCACTTACGGTGCATAAGCAAGCGGAGGTAATGCTCCGGAGAGAACTGATCACGCGCTGAATCCTTGGCTGTTCCCTTCTGCCGACCGCTGCCCGCGCTCCCGCCTACAGTTGCCATAGGTGAGCAGAATAGCAACCAGCGCACCATAACCAAACCGCCAGTTTGGGCCCATTAGATTGTGTCGCTTAGGAGAGCAGGTTGAGCACGTGTGGGTCAATATCCCAAATCTTTTCCTTGCTTCTCAGGTTTTGGACTTCCCTTCGTTGGTCCCGTTCGCTGTGCAGCAACAAACGCGACTTTGGCTGACAGCGTGCATCAGGTAGTAGAGAAATGGCACCGCAAGATTACTTTGTTCACGAGTCCAGCTATGTCGACGACCCGTGCTCGATTGGACCTGGTACGAAGGTCTGGCATTTTTCTCATGTAATGAAGAATTCGAAAATTGGGACAGACTGCAACATCGGACAGAACGTTGTGATCTCGCCGGACGTGGTCATCGGCAATGGCGTGAAGATCCAAAATAATGTCTCCGTCTATACGGGCTGCATCCTGGAAGACCACGTATTCTGCGGACCTTCGATGGTCTTTACCAACGTGATGAACCCGCGCAGCCACGTCGTCCGAAAAGACGAGTACAAGACCACGCTGGTTCGCCAGGGTGCGTCACTCGGGGCCAATTGCACGATTGTTTGCGGAACCACCATCGGTCGATACGCATTCGTGGGTGCTGGATCGGTTGTGACGCGAGATATTCCTGACTACGCTCTGGTATACGGAAACCCCGCCCGTGTACGCGGCTGGATGTGCGCTTGCGGCATTGCTCTTGACTTCGCCGGCGTCAACGGAGAAGAGCGCAGCAAATGCAGATCCTGCGGCGCGGAGTACATCAAATCGGAACACGAAATTACCCCTCTAGGGGCACATGCAAGAGGAGAAAACAAGACGTGACTATAGCGACCGAAAAGCAAGTCCCTTTGCTTGATCTGCGGGCTCAACATCTTCAGATCCGGGACGAAGTCCTCGCGGAGATCGTGCGAGTCGTTGACTCGCAGAAGTTCATCCTTGGCGAGGATGTTCAGAAACTCGAGGCGGAGATCGCATCCTACTGCGGGACAAAACATGCGGTCGGCTGCGCTTCTGGATCGGATGCTTTGTTCCTGGCACTCATGGCCCTGGATATTCAACCCGGCGATGAGATTCTGACCACGCCCTATACGTTCTTCGCAACGGCCGGAGCGATCTCCCGCACCGGAGCCATCCCGGTCTTTGTAGACGTCGAGGAGCGCACTTTTAACATTGATGCCAACCGGATGGCCGACCTCCTGGATTCGAACCCGAGAGTTCGGGCCGTCATTCCTGTGCATTTGTTCGGGGGCTGCGCCGACATGGATCCGATCTGTGAGATGGCTGAAGAACGGGATATCAAGATCGTCGAGGACGCTGCGCAGTCTATCGGGTCTGAATACAAGAATCGCCGCGCTGGTAGCATCGGGCAACTTGGGGCTTTCAGTTTCTTCCCCAGCAAGAATCTTGGCGGATACGGGGACGGCGGCATGGTGACTACCAATGACGCGTCCCTTGCCGACCGCCTGGCCGCTCTACGAGTTCATGGCCGCACCGGTAAGTACTTTCATCAATGGATCGGCATCAACTCGCGGCTGGACGCCCTGCAAGCAGCCGTCCTGCGAGTGAAGTTCCGCCACCTCGATTCTTGGACGCAGGGCCGCCAGACGCACGCGGAGCGTTACCGTACGCGTTTGGCGGAATTGTCTGTTCCTGTAATCCCAGCCGAGCCTACCCAATACCAAACGCGCCACGTTTACAACCAATTCGTGATCCGCGGTCCGAAGAGAGACGCTCTGCAGGCCCACCTCAAAAAACAGTGCATCGGGTCGGAAGTCTATTATCCCCTCCCATTGCACTTGCAACCCTGCTACGCAAGTCTCGGATATAAGAAGGGTGATTTCCCGGTCAGCGAAAAACTGGCCGCGGAGTCGTTAGCGTTGCCCATTCACGCGGAGATTGCGGCGGAGGACATCGACTATATCTGCGAGTCAATCCGCTCCTTTTACGCGTAGAGATGCGCGTCGTTTCGATCGTCGGAGCCCGGCCGCAATTCGTAAAGCTGGCAGTCATCTGCCGAGCCTTTGCAGAACGTGATGACGGCGATAACTGGTCCCACCAGATCATCCATACCGGCCAACACTATGATCCCGCGTTGAGTTCCGTGTTTTTTGAGGAGCTGGCGATCCCCCGGCCGGACCAGAATCTCGGGATTGGCTCAGGATCCCACGGTGTTCAGACGGGTGAAATGCTGAAAGCGCTGGAGCCGGTTCTGGCGGCCGAAAAGCCAGATTGGGTGCTGCTGTATGGAGACACCAACTCTACCCTCGCAGGTGCGGTTGTCGCTGCCAAGATGGGCCTCCCCATCGCTCACATCGAGTCAGGATTGAGAAGTCATCGGCGCGCCATGCCCGAGGAAATCAATCGGATCGTAGCTGATCATCTGAGCGACCTGCTCTTCTGTCCCACCTCTCTTGCGGTGGAGAATCTGCGTAAGGAGGGATTGCAGGAACGAACGGTGCTGACCGGCGATGTCATGTACGATGCTTCCCTGGCTTTCCGCAAAGTCGCCGAAGCGCGCGGCGGGCCGCTCACTGACACGTGGCGCCCTCGTGAATTTGCTCTTGCGACTGTGCACCGGGCCGAAAACACCGATGAGCCCGAGCGATTGCGAGCCATCGTCGAAGCTCTCGGCAAGATCGCCCAAACCACCTGCCCGGTGGTTTGGCCCATGCATCCTCGAACGAAGAAAAAACTGGCGGATCTGGGTTTGTCAACTGCTTCGGTTTCGGTGATCCAGCCCGTCTCTTATCTTGAGATGTTATTGCTCGAAGGACGGGCCCGGTTCATCCTTACCGATTCCGGAGGAGTGCAAAAGGAGGCGTATTTCTTCGAGGTTCCATGCATCACATTGCGGGATGAGACCGAATGGGAAGAGACTCTGGAGAATACTTGCAACGTGCTTGCCGGATGTTGTGAAGAAAAGATTCTTCGAGCAGTGAACGCCATTGACACAACCGGCCCGTGGACTGCAAAGTATGGCGACGGGCATGCAGGCACGGCTATGCTGAATGCCCTTAGCGCTCGCTTGCAGAGCCTTTAATGCTTCATTTGGCTTGGGGCAGGGCGATCATCCAAACGTCGAGACCGCCCGTGAGGCCCGCCAATAAAAATGCTTTATCGCCTCCGTTGGGAATGGCGATTGCCGCCACCGGTCCAATCCTGGCCATCGCGCTAAGCCGTTCTATCCTGCGACCAATGAGAATTGAGAGGTAGCCGTCACCAGGTCCCACATACACCAGCCGCTCTTCATCGGGACTCCACTGAGCTGCGGATACCGGCCCCAAATCAATCCACGTGTCGTCTCGGCCATCATAAACCCGGCTCCTGTTATTCTCATCCTGGACGAGAGCCCGATGCGAAATGGGTCCCCACAAAACTTGCTGAACTCCTGTGGCCAATATTTTTGGATCGCCATCGAATCCGTGTTGGATCCACAGGCGCTTTCTGCTATCGACGCCGCCGAAGAGAGAAAGATCATCGGCGACGGCGCCAAATCCTGTTGCCCGGGTTCCGCGCAATACTTCGCGAAACGGCTGAGAGCCTTGCTGAACACCCTGCTTGCCGTCTGGGCCAGTTAGGTATTGGGTGTCTGTTCCGGAGATTACAGAACCAGCCACCGCGGCGCCAGACCATTCAGCAGGGGTCTCAAACATATAGTCTTCACCGCCGGCTAGCGGATGACGAATCAGCCGGCCGTCTCGGGCTAAAAGGACCTGGTCTTTCTGAAGCCACCGCAGAAACCTTGTCCCATCCGGAACGGATTGAGTTCCTCCCAGCTCGGCATTCGTGATGATCGTACCGCTCTTCTTTTGTCGAGGATCGAGGAGTGCAATTGCGATACGGGTCCCGTCAGAAGAAAACTCAGCCCCTACAACGCCGAAACCGCTGGGAGGAGTTATTTTCTTCGAACGAAGAGTTCCGGCCTCAATCATCGAACTGTTTCCAAGCTGCCCGGAAATCAATATGTCTCCGTTTGGGCTGACAAACATCTGTGATTTGGGGAACAGTCCCGCAGTCAGTCTGGAGAATCCGATTCTCCCTTCGAGGACGATCCGGCGTGAGATCGCTCCATCTTCTTGGACGTTGAGGCGCAGGCGAAACATTCCCGTGGGATCATCCCCCGCGGTCACTTTGGGCACACGAACAACGGCGCTCTGGCCGGCCTGTAAGGCTGGGATTGCGACCGAACCAGACGCCACGGTCAAGCCCATTTCGGCTTCGGCGGTCGCTGTCATCACCGGCGTCCCGGAACCGGCAGGCCCCACACACTCCAGCAGAACCAGCAGGGAGCTGGTTTCACCCTTTTCCAGTATGTGATTGGAATCTTCAGCGACATATGCTCTCGCTACGATGGAGGGTCTGGGCTTCAGCGCGAAAGGCCGGTAAAGAGGATCTCCCAGGACGACCATGGCCCAGGAGACATTGGGAAGCGAGAGCCAGTAACTTTCCGCAACAGTCGCCCCGTTCAGTAGCGCCTCGACAAAGATGTCGCCATGCGGGAAGGCTTCCAGATAGGGCTCGCGAACAGGGCCCAACGTTACTGCAACCCCTCGGCGCATCAAATTAACCGCCCAGCCGCTTCCCTTAGGGTCCCAGAGGTCCTGGGCCTCCCCACTGGCAATGTGCCAGGCGATCGATCCACGGGCGAGCCCCGGTGCTCCGAAGATGTCCTGGAAGTTCAGGTAATCGTACCACCCGACGTAGAAAGAAGCTCCCGCTGCTTGGTCTCCAACACTCCCTGGCGGCTTCTTCCAACTCGCCTGTTTCATGTCTAGCTTTGAGTCAAAACCCGCTCCTGAAAGCCGGTCGATCGCTGCGCGGATGGTAGCATCCCCAACGCCATAACCGGTGATGCCGTCGATTCCTTGCGCATCCCCAAATACTGGCCCTTCAAAACCAGTTTCTTCCACAGCGACCGCGTCCTCCACCATCCGCATGATGGTTTTCAGATCCGGACCGTCCAAGCGAGCCACGTATACCATCTTCAGTTTCCGTGGATCCGTGATTCCGAATGGGTTAGCCCCAAGGACATAGAGCGGATTCGGCTGGCGCCGTTTCTGGCTTCCGGGCTCTTCTAGGAGAACTGCCGCGAGTTCGCTGTCAAACGCGGCGCCTTCATCTTTGGCGTCGGTCGCCTGGATCGTATAAGGTACTCCGGAAGTCGTCACAATGCAGCGGATCTCCGGCTTCGCCTCGAGGAACTTCTTCGTTGGCAGAGCCGCCTTCAACCAATACTGGTCGGGCGTGATTTGCCGGTCCGTTCCGAGGGGGAGGCTGAGGACGTTCCCGGCCGGAATTGCCCGAAGCTTCTCATACATCCGGCCGACTTGGGCGGAAATCGGCGTGTCTTTGTTAACAAGAACAAGGACCTGAGAAGGCTCAACGGCCCCCCACGCGTAACACTGGGGCATGAGGAAGCAAACCATGAAAGAAAGGCCGCTGAACCAAGAAAAACTGCGAGATGTGACGAACCTCAGTCGTAACTGGGAAGCCGGCCTTTGTTTCTTCACGGTTTTCAGGTTCACTGTTGCCCCCATGCCAACAAACGCCCGTTGAAAGCATCCTTCGGGCGCTTCGAAGTTCGAACGCCTGAGGGCAGCTAGACGGGCAATTATGCCTCCAAAACCAGGACCGCTTTCTGAGAACGTCGGCTGGGAGGGCGCGTTCGGTACTGGAGAGATCCCGCTTGGTCATCTAGAACGGAATTCGAGCCCAAATAAAAGTACGGACCGGAGAACCCTAGTTATATGGGCTTCCGGTCCGTCACTCGGAAAAGAGATATCCTAACTCGCTAGAGGAAGTGTTAGGCTCGGCGCGTCTTCCTGCGAATCGCGGTTACTGCGACTAACAGTACTCCACCCAACAAAGCCACGCTGGCTGGTTCCGGAACGGCATTTAGTTGGATATCGCCGCTGGCGTTACCAGCATTTACGGGGTTAACGAGCAAGAGAAGGAGCCCAAGTTCGTACGGACTAACGGTATTGCCCCCACCCGATTTCGTAAAGTTGAGGTTCTCGGTCAGACCGCTTCCCGCTTCGAGCAAGGTACCATTGCTCGACGCACTGCATCCATTGACCCCGGCGGCGCAAATCGTGTTGTTGTTTCCCCCAAAGGCCGCGACGCCAACAGTGTCGCCCAGAGTCGAGTTACCGTTAGCCACCAACTGAGTTCCGGGGATGTTCAAGGTGTAGCCGTCCGCGATGGCCTCGAATTCGATGGTACCGGCGTTAGCTATTAATGTGTTGGCATTGTAAGTCATATCCAGAAGTGGATTAGTCGAGTTACTCTGGATAGCCAGATTCAAGGCAATGTTGTAGTTTCCGACGGCTCCGAGAAAACTGCACGATGTTCCCGCGCATTGGACCCAGCCGGTATCTCCGCCTCCTGCGGTATTAATGATCCTAACTTCCACGGTCGCGTACGCACAGGGAATTCCCAGCGCTACTAGACCAACGATCGCAAACAAGTTTTTCATGGATCTCTCCTCCTGGCCACCAGCTTAGGCGCTTGGCGGACCCGCTCTCTAGTGCAGTTCACTTGCCAACCGGAGACAGACTGTAAGTTGTTTAATTTGCATTGGATAGCGACCGACTAGAAATCCAACCGGGAACTAGGGTTGGGATTGTTTGATAAAAATTAGGGGCGCTGTGTCTTTCAATTTCCTAGCCTGATGAGTTCTTGGGCCAGCTTCGCTTCTGGAACCTGCGGGTTCTGTTTCAATGCAGCTTGTAAGGTACGGCGGCTGTTGGGCACGTCGCCCGACTTGGCATACGCCATCGCCAAGTGATAAGTCCAGACCGCGTCCGCTTTTTTATCCGCGGCCGCACGCTGCAAGTACTGGATCGCCGGAGCGTACAGACCCTTGCGGTATAGGGCCCATCCGAGCGTATCGCTGTAGGCCGGCCGATCGGGGGCGAGCGCCACGGCTTTTTGCGCATACTTCAATGCTTCGTCAGGCTGTTGGTCGATCAAGAGATAGGCCAGGTTATTGTTCGCTTCCGCATTGCCCGAATCCGCCGCGACTACCTCGCGGAAGTGCTGGATAGCTGAGGCCTGCTGACCAAGCAGCGTATCAACATCAGCCAGCCAATGGCGCGCCATGTTGTTGCTCTTGTCCTTAGAGATGATATTGTCCAAACTTTGGCGCGCATTGTCCAGCTTTCCTTCCAACATGTCGATCTGAACGAGCGACAGCTGTGTGCCCGAGGATGTGGGGTCGGCGGCCTTGGCGGCTTCAAAAGCCACGCGAGCTTCCCTGTTCAGTCCCGCCCCCATCAGCATGTCGCCCAAAAACTGCTGAATCGGCGCGGATTCGGGGTGCTGTGCTGCGAATGCTTTTGCCTCCCGCAGTGCCATAGGAGCATTTTGCTGCGCAAGAAAGCTCTCACGGATACCTTGAAGTGCTCGCAAATCCGCGGGATTGATTTTCAGGGCTTGTTGCAGAGCCGACCGTGCGTCGGCAGGGCGTCCGGCTCGAAGTTTCCACAGTCCATCCTGTACCAGGAGATCGATCGTTCTTGCGACGGATAGCCCTTGATCAATTCCTTTTCGCATTTCCGGCAGCCGATCCAGTATCCACAACGCCCAGTTTCGCTGGACCAAGAACGGAATCGCAGACCGCTGACCCGCGGGAGCGCCATCCAGTAGATCCAGAGCCGCGCTGCCTTCTTTCGCATTCACCAAGTTCTGCGCCAGTTCCAGCCGCACAGCCAGTAGATTCGGATTCAGTGTGACCGTTTGCGAAAGCTGCTGCCGGTACACCAATAAATTACCACGCGCCTGGTTCAGCTTTGCCAGAAGGTAATGTACCTCAAGGCCGTCGGGCTGCAGCTTCACCACCTGATTCAGGTCCGCTTCAGCCAAAGAGTACTCTTTGGATGCAAGGAAGAGCTGGGCTCTTTGAAGTAACGCCTCCATATCCTTGCCATTCTTCTTCAGGGCGTCGCTCAGGGTTTTTCGGGCATCGTCCAGCCGATTGACGCGGCCATAAGCAACCACTAGTCTGGTTCGGATTTGGCGATCATCCGGATGTTCTTTCGCAAGCCTTTCAAACTCCCGAAGGGATTCCTCATGTCGGCCTTCCTGAGACAGAAAGATCCCATAGCTCGATTCGTAGCCGCTGAATGCCTCTAATCGTTTGAAGTTCTGCTCTGCTTCCTGTTTCCTGCCCTCCGTCAATTGCAGTCTCGCGAGCTGCAGCACCGCGGATCCACTCTTGGGGTCGATTTCGAGCGCGCGATGCAGATGAGTCTCGGCCTCCGGCATGCGATTTTGGGAAATGTAGAAATTCGCGAGAATGGTCTGTGCTTCGGCAGATTGAGGAGAATTGTCAGAGAGTCTTCTTAGTACTTCTTCCGCGCCCTTAAAGTCTTTCTGCTGCATTTTTGCCTGGGCCAACGTGGCTGCAATTCGTAATTCTTGAGGAGCCGCCGACATCGCGAGCTGCAAGTGCTGCATAGCCTCTGCTGGATCACCCAGCTTCAATTCCGTTAACGCTAGGGAATGCAAAGCATCTGGGTTGTCTGGTGCATTCTTTAGCAATTCCAGAAGGCGCCCTTGAGCATCCTTCAGAACTTCCGCATTATCCACAGAAGCCATCAATTGCGCCAGCTGGAGTTGCGCTGCGGCGTGCTGAGGATTCAATTCAAGGGCCCTGCGAAGACTGACAATACCGTTGCGGGCATCGCCCGCAGCGAGGTATGCCAGAGCAAGCTGATAGTGAACTTCAGGATTCCGTGGCGTCGCCTGAACTGCGTTACGAAATTGCAGAATCGCTCGGGCAGCGTCCTTCTCCTCCATTAGCTTTTTGCCTGCGTCCAAAGCCGCAGCACTCTTGGCCTCTGGAGAGCGCACGCACGCGGAGGAAGCGAGAGCAACGATTAGGAGGGGAACAACCAACCCGTCGCGCCGTAAGGACAATTCGAATCTCATTTTAGGTCTCCTTATCAACATACTGGCGAAGCCGCCTTCATCTTCCGCCGTGCCCACTGATCACGATCTTGACGGTCTTAAGAATAATCGCCAAATCAAAAGACAGAGACGTATTCTTCAAATAGAAAAGGTCGTACTCCAACTTATTGAAAGCATCTTCTACGCTCGCGCCATAAGAGTATTGCACCTGGGCCCACCCAGTGATTCCCGGGCGCACGGAGTGCCTTTCGTCGTAATAGGGGATCTGCTTCCGCAGCTCTTCGACAAAGCAGGGGCGTTCCGGACGTGGCCCCACAAAACTCATATCGCCGCGGATCACGTTCAAGAATTGCGGCAGCTCATCCAGCCGGTACTTTCGCAGAAACCCGCCGACTCGCGTTACTCGGGCGTCGTTCTTAGTCGCCCACTGGGCGCCATTCTTTTTCTCGGCATCGACTCTCATAGAGCGAAACTTCATCACATCGAAGCATCTATCCATCCGGCCTACTCGGGTTTGCCGGTAAATCACCGGCCCCTTAGAGTCCAACAGAATTGCAACAGCGACTAGAGTCATGATCGGAAGTGACAGGAGGAGGCCCACAATCCCAGCCGCCAGATCCAGCGTGCGCTTTAGAAGTTCGTTCCATTTAGAGCGGTGGAAACCGTCGGAAAAAACAAACCAACTCGGCTTCACAGCGTGGAGCGGAATGCGCCCAGTTAGAGCGGAAAGCACGCTCGAAGCATCATCCACACGTACTCCCTGGACCCTAAGCGTTACTAGCTCTCTGGTCGGAAGAACCCCGCGACGATTTTCAAGGGCAACAATGATCCTTGAGATGGCACCCCGTTGGGCGATTGCCTCCATCTCCATCGCCGACCCAAGAATGGGGAATCCAAAGATCTTCTCACTGTCAGCCGGTAGCGCGGTCCCGCTGACGAATCCCTCCAGCTTCATGCCCAGATCCGCGCGTCGGGTAACTTCCCGGGCCAATTCCAGCGCTAGAGCGCCAGTGCCCAATATCACTATGCGCTGGAGAGGCGAGCTGAGCTGCCAAGCCCCGTCGAGAAACTTTCTGCTTAGAACAAGCAGGACGGTGACCAGGATCATCCCGATGATGAAGACCCCCCGGCTCAAAAGCAAGTTAGGTAACAGAAAATACAACAACCCTAGCAGCAGACTCGCGGCACCTAGCGATTGTTCAACCCGCAACACTTGGTCCATCGACCCGGAACCGGCACTAAGATCGTACAAGTCGTTGTAATAGAAACACGCAAGGCACACGCCCACCACGATGGCGCTCTGTACTGCGAAATCGGGCAATGCGACGTAAAATCCAAACTCGGCGGGACTGTTCCAAAAGCGCAGCTTCGCCGCACAGACGAGAGACATCACGATGAGCGAGCCTTCCACCATCATGAGCAGGAGGCTCTTGGCTGACACGTATTGGCTAAAGATCCGAAACATACAAATTGGTGACGTTAACGCCGAATACCGCCCGGCGACCAGTTCAGCGAAACACGAATACTGTGAGCCGCAATGTCGTTGGTATTCCCTAAGTACAATCCCGCACTAGTGAGATAGACGAATTGCGTGGTTACAGCGGTGCTGGCCCCCAAGTTCTTGGACCAGCCCCCGCTAGTTTGCCACCCTGACAGGCTGACGAACCCGGTGTTCCTGATCTGTTGCTGCCCAAAACTGGCGAACGTGCTCCAGCTGCTTCCAGGACGACGACGGCTCCAAGATCCCATCAGGGCCGTGTTGGTTCCTACAGCGAATCCGTATCCATTGGTCGCAGTCCGGTCGTAGGTAGCCACGAAGGATTGTGAGAAGGTCTTGAAACCGAGGGACGCGCCCCCAACGATCTCGCGGGTCCTGGGTACACCGGAGACCTGTTGGTCGACCTGCGATATGGTCCCCCCGCCATAAACGCGTAGGAACCATCGCGGACTCAGCTTTCGCCCCAGTGACACGGTGGCCGTCGTGGAGTAGGAACTCTGATAACGGGTTTTCGTTCTAAACTCTTGTATATCCAAACCCAATTGAGTACGAGGGGAGTGCGAGTAGGACATCCCAGTTCCGGCGGTGGTGCCGATACTCCGAGGCAAGACATAGTTCGTTTGAGCACCGTCGTTCTGTCCGCCAGGGCGACTCTGGGCGCCCATCAAAGATCCTGAAAAATGTAAGCTTAGCTTCGGAGAATAGGAATAGTCTAGCGAGGCTTGTCCGGAATAACTCAGCGTTCGGTCACCGAGTATCGCGCCGCGCAAGGGTGAGTCGAAAGACCCAGGTAACGATATCATCGATGCGATTTCGGAATTTGTGAACTTGCCGATTCCGAATGCCGCTGCAAGGTCGTCGAAGCCGGGAATCACTTGCGAATCGAGGCTTAACCCTGAAGGTGTAAAGAGCGATTGGGCTAGTGAGGCATCCTGCCCTGAAACTGACAAACTACCCGTCCATTTAGGCGCAATCTTCCGGTTCCCACTAAGAGAAACCGCCTGGCTGTAATCCTTCGCCTCTGGAAACTGAACCAGGCCCGTGTACGTACCTGAATATAGAATGGAAATGTCTGCTTTTTCACGATGATGCTGCCAACCTAGGCTGCCGCTAGCGCCATAGTTCGCGGTCAAGTCCGCTTGCCCGACCCGAAATAACGAGTAGCCGGAGCTGTAATATCCCGAGAACAGAGAAACGCCGTTGAGACGAAAGCCCCCGCGTTCATCATTTCGGAAGTTCATCTGGTCGAACAGTTCCTGACCCCAGCAGGTAGGGGTCAGTACGACCGTCAAGACGGCGATATATCTGGGCACGAAGCGCATCTGTACGACCCTGTTTAGTCTGCTGCGGGCTGGGACGCCGGGATTTCATCCCGCAGGTTGCAGCTCTTCATCTTGTACATCAGCAACCGATAGCTTATTCTCAAAGCCTCTGCCGTCCGGCGTCGGTTCCAGCGGTGTTGTTCCAGAGCTTCCAAAATAATCTCGGATTCAACTTGCCTGGTGGCCTGACGGACTCTCTCGCGAAGAGATATTCCCGAGGGCGAAGGGACTTGTACCGCGGCCCGGAGGCCTTTCTCGCTGCTGGACAGGCTAGGCATCTCGCCTCCTTTCAAAGCTGAGCAAGCGATTTGCTTGCGGTGATCGCTTTCGCAATTCTCCGGCCACCTCTAAAACGATTGCGGTGTGAGGGATAGGGTGGCGGAAGGAACGTTTCTTTGCACAAAGTGCGAAAGTTTGGCGCTCCTTCCGCTTGAGTTAATAGAGATCTCTTGACCCTGGGTACCAGTTCAGGTATGGTTCGACACGTGCAATTCGTTCAGGACCTGCCTAATGGAAACCGGTGCAACCTTCCCAAGGAGTGCTGACCGCGGATTCAACGCCAACGCTGATGCCATACATTGGTTGACCGTGGCCGCCGTAACGGGCCTGGTTGGAGTCCTATACGCTGCTGTCGTTATTGATTTGGCTTCCGAATGGTGGACCGACTCATCTGCTTCCTATGGAATGCTCATCCCGCCGACAGCTGTATATATCGCTTACCTGCGACGGCAAACCACTCTTGCCCTTCCGGCCCAACGGGACTTGCGGGGTTTGTGGTTAGTTTCACTGGCTTGCGTCGTTTTTCTTTTGGGGAAGCTAGCAGCCGAGTTCTTCCTGACCCGGATTTCTCTAGTTTTATTGCTAGCGGGGCTCACGTGGACGTATTGGGGGCTCGCTCGTCTAAGGACTCTCGCCTTCCCATTCATATTGCTTGGGACCATGGTTCCCTTGCCCGCAATTGTCTATAACACTGCAGCCGCGCCCCTGCAGTTATTTGCATCGACCGTTGCAACTGATCTGGCGCAAATGCTGGGGGTTTCGATCTATCAAGATGGCAACGTTATCCAGTTGGCGAATACCTCGCTAGGGGTGGAGGAAGCCTGCAGCGGTCTACACTCTTTGTCTGCCTTGGTGGTCGCATCCCTGTTGCTCGGCTTCCTGGAGAGTGCTACTGTCTTGGGACGCCTTCTGCTGTTCGCGCTTTCGGTCCCTTTGGCGATCGCCGTTAACGTCGTAAGAGTCACCGGCACCGCGCTCCTCGCGGACCACAAGCCGGAATGGGCTATGGGCTTTTACCACTCTTTTTCCGGATGGCTCGTTTTCGTGCTTGGATTTGGAACTCTTTGGTTGATTGGGAAACTGCTGTTCAGAGTCACTCGGGCAAACTCATGAATATCCGTTTTCGGTCAAGGATTCCGTGGCATGTGATCGGTACGCTTCTGTTGCTGACTGCGACCTTGGCTGCCTCAATGCTGACTTCGAATCGCAAGGCCGAGAGTCTTGCGCAGCCTCTAGACAACATCTCCCGGCAGATCGCCGGTTTCACTGGCACTGACAATCCCGAACTTGGTGCCCACGTGTTGGGGGAACTCAAGCCTACCAGCTATCTATCTAGAACCTATCGCAAGCCTGGCCTGCAGGCCGATTTGTTTATCGCTTACTACGCCCAGCAACGCGCGGGAGAGAGCATGCACTCTCCAAAACACTGCTTGCCAGGTGCTGGTTGGGAAATCTGGGATTACGGGAGTCTGGACGTCAAAGCGAATGGGCGGAACTACACCATCAACAACTACGCCATCTCAAACTCCGGACAGCGAATGAGAGTCCTCTACTGGTATCAATCCAAAGGGCGGATTATCGCTAGTGAATACACAGGAAAACTTCTACTAGCCCGAGATGCCCTATTTCAGAACAGCACGGCGGCGTCAATTGTACGAATCATCGTGCCTGACGAGCCAGCAGCACTTGAATCTGCTCGTGCCTTCGCCTCGGAACTTCTCATCCAAGTACGGCGCTCCTTCGGTGATTAATGCTCGACTTCGTCTTATGCGAGTCCAAGTTTGCTAGCCCAACGCGCAACGGTTGATTTCTTTTCGGACCTGATGCCGTAACGTTCAAGGGTCCTGAACTCGATTGGTCTGACGCGTGGCGGAGCTATAGGTATCACTGGTGCTGCGGGAACAGACAAAGGTGGGGTCGGGAGCGATTTTTCGTCTACTAGGCGCAAGTCTCTGACAGCATAGTGAATATGCTCCACGCTCACACAAGAGGATGTGTCAGCGAAAGCTTCGAGGAGCGCGTTGTCACAGATTGAGTTGATGACCCGGGGAATGCCTCTAGACCACTTCGCCAGGCTGGCTATGGCATCGGAGGAGAACGGGGAAGGGTTCTTGCCCCCGGCCACGCTCCAACGATGGGCGACATAATGTCCTACTTCGTTGACCCCCAGGGGCTGAAGCGATAGCCGTACGCTGAGACGCTGTTTGAACTGCCAAAGGTCCGGCCTGTTCAACAGATCATCCAGCTCGCTTTGCCCGATCAGGACTACTTGAATGAGCTTCTCCTGGGCGCATTCAAAATTCCCCAGGAGCCTGATTTCTTCCAGCAACTCAGCAGTGAGCTTATGGGCTTCGTCGATAACCAGTACATTGACTTTCCCCTCTTGTTGCCCTCGCACGAGAAACTTTTGGAGCATCCAAAGCCGTTGAGCTTTGCTGGTTGGGATATCGCAGATCCCGAAGTCGAGCATCACCATCTCAAGAAACTCGTCTCGGGTAAGACTGGGGTTTAGGATTACACTCGATTGGACCTGGGAGGCGGAAAGTTTCGTCAACACCCAACCCAGCATCGTGGTTTTACCCGATCCAGCTGTGCCGCTCAGGGCAACAAACCCTTTCCGATCAAGGATTGAGTAGGTCAATCCTGTCAGGGCTTCGCGATGTTGCTCTGTCATAAACAGAAAAGCAGGATCCGGTGTTATGTTGAACGGTTTCGTATTCAGGCCGAAGTATGCAGTGTACATTTAGATCCCAAGCCAGGGTTATGTGAGACAGAGTGCTCGCCTGAACATCTTTTGCGGGAAACTTCGAGCGCTCGTCGGCAAAGCGGCGCGGCTCATTTGACTTAGTGGGGCACAACCAGCGTATCGCCCGGCAGCAAGGGGATGTTAAGTTCAATGTGCTCCCCCTTCAACAGTCCATCGTAGTCAAACGGGAGCTTACGCTGCGTACCGTTTTCGTTTCGAAGGATATAGATCTTGCTCCGTTTCGCATACTCAGTGAGTCCGCCGGCCTCACTGATCGCCTGCATTACGCTCATCTGATACGTAAACGGGATGGGGCCTTCTTTCTTGACCGCCCCCACAGCATAGATTCTCTGACTATGAGTTCCGGTGACAATCACCGTCACATCCGGTTCCTGAATGACCTTGACGAGTCGCTCTGTAACCAACTTCTCGACATCATTCGGGGTTAGTCCAGCCACCTGAACGTCCTTAAGTAGCGGCAAAGAAATCTTGCCATCGGGTCTGACCACAACACCGCGCATTGAGGCCTCGGGTTCTCTCCAGACCGAAAGGTCAAGGACATCGCCGGCGCCGATTTTATAGTCATACGGCACACCTGAGCTCGCGGTCGGGTGGGTCTTGGCGTTTTGTTCCGCATCTGGTGGGTTGGATTCAATTTGAGCAGATGTCGTCGCGTGAGTCGCGCTCGGCTTCGAGCCAAAGGCGGCAGGCTGAGTGGCAGTCCCATACACTTCGGCAATTGCATCTGTGACAGCCGCGGAAGGCCATCCTGCTAGTATGGCTTTCTGTTGCGCTTGAACATCCATCAGGCCCGCCTTCTTAGCGTCGCGCACATACTTCACTAGGTCCTTCGGCGGGGTTTTCCCCTCGGCAAGCGCGAGAGTTGTGTGGATAGCGGAAACACCAATCAAGAACAGCAAGAGCGATCTAAACCAGTTTATTCCCATAGTTCTCCGACGATCCACATTGGTAATGAGCACGTAGGACACCAACCCAAAAAGCCAAGAAGGTTCTGGTTTTGTCTAGAACCATGTTCTTCCTAACGCTTTGGACGGAGATACACACATTCGGAAATACTTCTAAAAGTTGGCAATCTGCAGGCATGCGAATCAGGTCAATCGTTGATCCCTAGCTTTTTCATCTTGTAGAGAAGCGCCTTATAGTCGATCTTCAGTAAATTCGCGGCATGTCGCCGGTTCCACCGGGTGGTCTTTAGCGCCGACAGAATGACGCTCGCTTCCGCGTTCTTTTTGAATTGGTCGACGCGTTCCAGCATATGCGGGGATGCCGACACGTTGGGATTCTGGTCAAAACCCTCAATCGGATCCTGTGAGTTAACGGGTTGGTCAGGATTCGCGATCTGAGGTCTCAGGTCGCCTGATGGAGCTGGCCCCCACGCCGAAGCTGCGGCCGCCAAAGCCATCCCGTTAGAAGTAGAAGTCGCCAAGGGCATCGATCCTGCGTCGATTGAGATCTTTCGGCGAGTCCGTTGGAGTTCCTCGCAAACCATATCCGAGTCCCGAAAAACTAGCAACTTCCTCATTATGTTCTCAAGCTCCCGAATGTTCCCGGGCCAATCGTGCCCGAGGAGTGCCTGCCTTAGGGCCGGACTAATCTCAGGAACGCGCATGCCTCCGTTGCAATGTTTTCGAAGGAGGTGCCGGGCTAGTGGCAGGATCTCGTCCTTTCGCTGCCGAAGAGAGGGAATCTCGACATTGACCACGTTCAGACGGTAATATAGGTCCTCTCGGAACCGACCATCCACAATGGCTTCTTCAAGATCGCAGTGGGTCGCGGCCATTACGCGAACATCGACGCGGGTAGGTTCCTTCGCGCCAAGCCGGAGGAATTCGTGATCTTGAAGCACCTGCAGTAGCTTCGCTTGGAGCTTTACGTCCATGTCCCCAATTTCGTCGAGGAAGATTGTGCCCCCATGGGCCTGTTTGAACCTGCCTTCGCTCGCCTTGAAGGCCCCCGTGAATGCTCCGCGTTCATATCCAAATAGTTCGCTCTCGACTAGTTCTGAAGGTAGGGCAGCGCAATTCACCTTTAGGAACGGCTTTTCTCTACGCGGGGAACGGGCGTGTAGCTGACGCGCTAGGATTTCTTTTCCCACCCCAGTTTCGCCTCTCAAGAGAACTGGCACATCGGACTCACCAATATGTCCAAGAAGTAGCTCAATTCTTTGGGCCCAATCAGAAACAAAAGCTTGGTCGCCGCGAGATTCGACCAAGGGTTCCGGAAGAGAGGTGTTCGCCTTTGAACTCAGAACTCCTTCGATCACCCTGCTGAGTTCGTCAAAGCTGACCGGCTTTTGCAGGAAATCGTGTGCCCCATTCTTCATCGCCTCGATCACATGGGCAGTTGAGCAGGAACCCGATAACATGACAACAGGTAACCGCGGATTGGTTTGGCGCACTTCGCGAAGGGTATCTAATCCGTCCTTGCGCGGCATGATGATATCGAGCAGCACAAGATGGATGTCGGAATCCGGCCGCGCCAGGAAGTTGATCGCATCGTCGCCATCTTCTGCAAAGTCTGTGGAGTAGCCTTGCCGTTTCAGGGCGATTCCAAGGTAATCACGAACCTCTGATTCATCTTCCACAACTAGGATCTTGGTAGTCATCGTCTTATCTTGTTTTGTTATGAAGTTGTTGCGGTCATCGAAGCAGGCGCGGCGCCAGCTAAGGATTGCCCCAGGATGACCTCTTGTTGCAGAGGCAGGACGAATGAGATCGTAGTCCCTTGTCTATCCGACTCGGCCCAAATCGCCCCGTTGTGTGCGTTGATCAGCATCTTACAAATCGCGAGACCAAGCCCACCGCCCGAACGGTCGCGCGCTCCAGCATAGGAGGTAAACTCTTCAAAAACCGAATCCAGATGTTCTGCTAAGATACCCATCCCGGTGTCGCGCAGTTCGACTTTGTACACCTGGATGACTCCGTGCTCGGATAATTCGTTGTTATGACGGTTCCAGTTTGTTAAGCGACCTTTCACCTCTATGGACCCGCCTCGCGGCGTGAACTTGCAGGCGTTTTCGAGAAGGTTGACAAGGACCTGTTCAATGCCTGCCGGATCCAGGTGCAGACGGATATCTGGCGGATCTAAATCCACAGTCACGTCAATGCCCTTATCCTGAGCGAGTGGCACAATTTGATGGAGCGCGTTCTGGATGCAATTGTCGATGTTCGTTCGGATCAAATTGGGCTTCCGTTCCGTATTGTGATGGACGCTAAGTTCGAACATTGCTCTCGACATCTTGGACAGACGACCGATGCTATGCTGCATGCGCTGGAGGAGGTCGATTTGATCCGGGGCGAGAGGCCCGACACTCTGGCGAATGAGCATATCGCAATACCCTTGCAGAGCGGTAAGAGGCGTTCTGAAGTCGTGGAGAGCCCGCGCTAAAAAGTTGGTTCGATCCTGGTCGCATTCCTGGAGACGAATGTTGGCTTCCAGCAAGGCTTGCAAGAGCTGATCCCGGTCGGCTCGCACAGTGGTTGCATCGCCATTCTTCTGTCCAGTCGGGTTTAACCATCGATTCAGTGCACTCGCCAGGAACGCTTGGAGTATAGGACGTGTTACCGGCTTGAGAAGCAATCCCAGGGCACCCATCGGAAGAAGCTTTTGTACATCGGAGAGCGACTTGCGAGAAACAACGAAGAGGTCACCTGAACCGCCTGCCAAGTCATGCGGTTCCTCAGGCAGAGGACCGGAGGAGAGATCCCAGATGGTCAGATCGGCGTTTGTGCGCCTCGCGCCAGGAGCTTCGAGGATGGGCCCTTCGATTGACAAGTGTCGGAGTACTGCTCGGCAGAGTTCGTAAAGCTCCCGATCTTCCGATACCAGAATTGTTTTCATAAGAACAGTTACATGCCTGCTTCATCCGTAACAGGTTGCAGCTAATCACGGAGACTAGTTGCATTCACAACATTCCCACAACATTTCCAGAAAAAAGGGCGAGTCTAAAATTACGCTCTTATGGCGTTTTTGAGAAGGGTTGAGTTGCACCCCCCCCACTTCCTTGCAAGACGTTTCACATTAGAGAAAACAGATGTACGAAATTAAGCACTCGACGCGCCAAACTTTAGGAAGACTTCTCAAAGTGCGGTGACTCGGTTAGCAGCCGTTCTTAGAAGCGAAATTTGACAGTAGGTCAGGAGCGTTAGCTTGCTGTTTCAGAAGACCGGAAATGTTCGCCGATCTCCGATCGAGCGGGCTTAGCTTTCCCGGTCGCTTCAATCGATCGACTGTAAGCTTGCGCGCTGGTGCGGTCTTTAATGCCAAGCTTGGAGTACAGGCCCTTGACGTGCCAGCGAACGGTTTCTCGTGAGATAAAGAGCGCATCCGCAATCTGTTGATTGTTCAGACCGCTGCCGATCAGGTTGAGGATTTCCATTTCACGGGGCTTGAGCCGACTTATGCCGTCAGGGACCAGCAGTGTCCTGAGCATTCGAGAAATGATCTCCCGGGGAAACCATAACTGTCCGTTCACGACTGCCTCCACTGCACGAGTGATAGTTTCAGAAGTTTCGTCGCGTCGCAAGACACCGGCAAAACCCATACGAATAATCTGTTCGCAGTTGAGGTTGTCCGTTTCGTCGGACAATCCAATCGCAAAAGCATTACTCAACTGTCCGATCAGCACTGTCAGCGGAGCCGCCCCGGTCATTGGGAATCGCGACAGATCGACCAACAAAATGTTAGATTGAACTCCTTCACCCGTGTCTGGGAAAAGAGCGGAGTCCGCATAACGATGAATCTGGAACGGGAGTTCGGATCCCTGACAACAAAGGTCCACGCCCGGACACAGTATCACTCGAACGGGCGAAGTAACACTAATCCGCGACTTGCTCGTCGCCGGCATCCTCGTTGCCCTCCTCCGCCCTTAGGTCGACAACTACCTATATATGCCTTTTGGCTTAAGCATTTTTACCATATTTTTGGTCTGGTGTAGTAATAAAAACTGAACGATCGGTTCGCAGGACCAGAATTTTGTACTAGTACTCATACTCTCAGGCATCAACTGTCCATCGCCTGCCGAGGCCAAGGGGAAGAAATGAAACCGGACGGGGGCCTTGCATCCAGGAATAAGGCGCCGAAGAAGCAGCCAAGTCGACGAGAAATAAGGCTTTAGTTCATTCCCCAGCGGACCAAGCAAAGACTCAAGGAGTTCACCAGTAGCCATGCTTCCTAACTCCTGTGATCTTAGTGAGGGATCATCCGAGAAATGTCACTGAGTTGCAATGCAGTTAGCTTGGCTCGTGGCGGTTGGCAACGTCCCAGTCCTTAAGGTGCGTTAGGGAACTGGGCAAGAATCTTAGCAAACAATGCAAACCATAGAGCGGCGAAAAACCAATCGTGTGGGTCTGCATTGGCATTTACGTCTGTCGGGTGGAACGATTGATTCTATCCAAACACGAACTGAAAACATAAGCAGTCAGGGCTTCTATTGTATTCTTGCGCATCCACTTATACCTGGAGAAGCCCTCGATTGTGAACTTTCAATTCCAAGCTATGGCTCTGTGGGCGTGACTCGTTCACTCGTGTGCAAGGCTGAGGTGATCCGTGTTGAATCACGAGGGGCAGAGCCAGGCTTCGGCGTGGGGTGTCGAATCGTAGATTTCACACTCGCGAGGAACCGCAGCTCTCTGACGGGCAGTACCTGCAGCGCTTGATAGGAGGGAAGAAGAATATGTCTCCGCAGCCTCGTCCCGTCGTCAGACTCCCGGTGGAAGAGCTGGGCGAAACAGACTCGCTCATTCTTGGGAAGCTTTGCGATCGCCGCTTACAATTCCCAAACAATTAATTGCCGAGATATGGGAACAGGTAGACGAGGGGGTTCGGATCTTGCCCCGCAGCGGCGCCGAGGTTGGCGCTGTGGGACCGAAATCACTCAAAAGCGGCGTTGGGGTAGATGAGATCATTCCGCTTTCGATTGAGTACAAACACGGGCCTTATTTCCGCATGTCGGCTTCCGACCTCGCGAAGCTTGCCGTAAGTGTCGAATCGGTGCAAGCCGACCCTTTCAACGCCATCGTCGGTTTCTATCGGAGCCAAAGGCGCGGCAATGACATGTCCGAGACAGCGACCGGTAGGTTTTCGAGGCTATTGAAAAGACACACGTTTCTTTCGCAACGCACTGTCGGTGCTATTTGGTTCTAATGCCTGTTTCCAAATCAGAGATACTCGCTTGTACCTGGATCTGAAATGGCAAGGGCTGGGACGAAGCTCAGTTTACGCTACGCTCGAATCCCTTTTCGGTTGCTCCCGCCCCGTTTTCCGTCGCTCGACCAGTCAACGACCGGCCGAAGTGCAAATGAGGCGCCGGCTCGAGGGAAACTTGGCGCCTGCTGTCTCGCCAACGCCGGCGGTCACGGAACACGCCGAGAACTTTCCTCTAGTGACTGTGGCCGTGCGTGCAGCTCGGTCCTGGCATTTCCAGGCCGCCAAGCTGGACGGACGGCCCGTCCCGAGCGAGGTGGACCTTCTCTTTAAATTCTAGGATCTTAGGCACTTCGTGTTTGAGGAACGGTTGGGCTTGGAGAAATTGTTAAGCGCTTCGGAGCTAGATCCATCCTCGTAGCCAGTACCATGCCAGCCCCAGGGATTCATGTAAAGTGCGCTCATTTCGATATATGGCTGTCCAGCTCGGTATTAACTCGTCTCGTGCCGGCCCGAGCTCTCGATAAGCACACGGTGCCGGTATTACGACCAACCCTGCTTTGCGAAAAGCGCGTTCAGCGCGAAGCATGTCCTGGGCTTCGGTAACCAAAATAATTCTGTCAATGCCATGCTGCCTAAGAATCTCGGCGCTATACACCGCGTTTTCATGGGTGGATGAGGACCGGTTTTCCGTCCAGATCATGGATTCGGCAACACCAGCCCTCCGAAGAAGCTGCCTCATCGTTTCAGACAACGGCTCTTCACCTGCCTTCTGCAGACCGCCGGCGGCGAGTACCGGTACCGGATGACCGTGGGTCTGAAGCCACGCTGCGAATTCGCACCGTTCGTAAGTCTCTTTGTCCGGGAGAGAATATGGGATTCCATCTTCCTGCGGTGTAACCGACGACGAGAGTACCACGATTACCTGTGCTGACTCTGTTGAGAGATTTCGCTGAGCGTACCAGGCTTCCAGGGGACGCGAAAGCAGCCAATCCATGGGAGGCCAAGATGCCAAAAACAGACCAATTGGCCCGATCGCCGCCAGGCGAACGCCTTTACATTTCCGCATGCGGAACAAGCCGACTACACTAATCACCAGTAGTAAGAGGATCAGCGGCTGAACGTAAGTCATATGGGTGAGTCCATTATGAAATGAAGCCTACCCATGTGCATCCGTCTGCCCTCTTTGGGCCCTCAAACTGCATAGTGGTCCAGCGAAAAGGAGTTTCAGACCGGGGCCTTTGA
>Ga0207711_10000174_pt1 | contig 69263 bp, 62 predicted proteins | sample KBSS34metaG_FD_184401 | JGI IMG/M metagenome (GOLD analysis project Ga0207711, IMG submission 184401) | Switchgrass rhizosphere microbial communities from Kellogg Biological Station, Michigan, USA - KBS S3-4 metaG (SPAdes) (version 2) | ecosystem: Host-associated > Plants > Roots > Rhizosphere... | reverse complement strand
TTGGCGATAGAATCGAACAGGTCCCGCGCCGGCGGGCGGCGAAGGATCGCGCGCCGGGCCACGAGATAGATGGGAACGTCCCATTCCGGTGGCGGCGCGAAGCAACGGACGATCTCCGGATCGTGGTCGCCGATCGTGCAGGGCAGCGACGAGAGGGCGGCGCCGGAGGCAATGGTCGATTTCAAGGCGCGGTAATTGTTGCACCGGATTGGCGGCGAATCGTCGCCGACCAGCGACTCGATCCACTTGTAGACAGGCAGGGTGCCCGGCGTTCCCGTCACAAGCGCAAGGGCATGACCGGCGACCTCTGCTGTTGAACGGGGGCGTTCGGCTTCGGACATGTGCGCGCTTGCGTAGATGGTCCAGCCGCACGGCGGAAGTTCATGCACGACGACCTCGTCGCTGGTCGGGCGGTCGCGGCCACGAACGCCCATGTCCGCCTCGCCGCGCGCAAGATCGTAGATATGATCGCTGGCGAGCAACTGCGCCTGCACCAACGGCCAACGGGAGCGAAAGCCGCGCAGCACGGGTATCAGCAGCTGCTCGAAATGATCGAGGAACGTGAGGCGGATCAGGTTCAGCTCGGCGCCCGACAGCGCGTCGACTCCGGCCGTGAACTCACACACGGCGCGTTCAATACGTTGAGCGGCGTCGAACAAGCCGTGGGCGGCGTCGGTCGGAACGAGCCCGTTCGCCGCACGGTCGAACAGCTTGAGGTTTAGCGCGTGCTCGAATGCGGCGATCCGGCGAACCACGGTCGGCTGGCTCACGCCGAGCGCCGCGGCGGCGCGGCCGGTGGTGCGCTCCCGATAAAGCGCAAGGAACACGCCGATATCGTCCCACGCGAACATGCGGGCACCCCCAAGCCCTAGCTATTCACATTTGCATACCCCCTTGCAAGCATGTCGATGGCGAACTCGCACGGGCCAGCGTAACGGGCGCCCCCGCGAACAGGGAGTTCCAGAAATGTTGAAAATTGCACTCGGCTTCGCGGCCGCGTCCGCGAGCGCTTTGACCGTTGCGATTCCGCTGGCCGCGCAGGCGCCGGCAGCCGAGCCGACGCTCGAGCAGGTGCGCGCACTTACCGAACGATTCCAGGACGTGAAGGTGGCGTTGGCCGAAGGCTATGTGCGCGACCCGATGAACGTCTGCGACACGGCGCCAATGATGGGTCGGCCGGCGTCACTGGGCGCTATGGGGATTCATTTCTTCCGGCCCGACCTTCTGGGCATCAAGGGTCCGCCCAACCCTCGCGTGGACGGTGACGGCACTCACACCGATTTCCGCAAGCCTGCGATCCTGATCTACGAGCCTCAAGCCGACGGTTCGCTGAAGCTCGTCGCAGTCGAGAACCTGGTCTTCCAGAAGTCGTGGCATGCCGCGGGTCACCCAAGGCCGCCCAGCTTCCATGGCGTCGAGTACGACACGATGCAGGATAATCCCGCGACAAAGATCGACGAGGCGCACATGTTCGAGCCGCACTACGATCGCCACGTCTGGCTGTACCGCGATAATCCCAATGGTGTGTTCGCGCCGTTCAACCCGAACGTCAGCTGCAAGGCGCACAAGCAGGATATGGCCATGAAGATGTAGGGCGCGGCGGCCTTCCTTTAGAAGGCTGCCTCGCTTACATCGCCCGGATGCCTTCGGACCCGGACCTGAAGCGCTTCGCCTGGCGTGCGCACCATCGCGGCACGAAGGAAGCCGACCTGCTCGTCGGCGGCTTCTTCGACGCTCACCACGAATCGTGGGGCGAAGCCGAGTGCGCCTTGTTCGCGGCGATGCTTGAGGAACAGGACGTCGATATCATGGCCTGGGCGCACGGAACCGCACAGGCGCCGGAACGCTTCGAAGGACCCATGATCGAGGCCCTGCGGAAGCTCGACTATATCCGGATCGCGCGATGACCGAGCCGCTCCAGCGCGTCCTTCGCGCCGACAAGCCGCTGACCCTCGCCGGCGTGCCTACCGGCTTCCTGCCCTGGCTCGCCGCCGATCTCGCGCGTGCAGCGCATGGTTCGAGCAAGGGTGGCCGAGCGGTTGCGATCGTCGCCGACGAGGCGGCGATGCGCGCACTTGCCGAGACTGTGCCGCTGTTCGCGCCCGAGCTTCAGGTGCTGACCTTTCCGGGCTGGGATTGCCTGCCCTACGACCGCGCATCCCCTGCCCTCCGCGTAATGGCCGAACGCCTTGCGACGCTTAGCGCGCTACAGGAAAAACGCGAAAAGCCGCAACTCTTGGTCGCGACGGCCAGCGCCGCGACGCAGCGGCTGTTGACTCCCTTCCGTGTTCGTCAACTCACCCGGCGCATCGCCGTAGGTGAGCGGGTCGAGCGTGAAGCCCTGATCGGGCAGCTTAATGCGCTCGGCTACCAGCGCGCGGACACGGTCGCCGAGCATGGCGAATATGCGGTGCGCGGGTCCCTGATCGACCTGTTCCCGGCCGGCGAAGAGATGGCGCTGAGGCTCGACTTCTTCGGCGACGAGATCGACAGCCTGCGGCGCTTCGACCCGGCCGACCAGCGATCGACCGACAAGGCCAAGGCTTTCACGCTGATGCCGGCGTCGGAGGCGCTGCTCGATGCCGACAGCATCAAGCGGTTCCGATCGCGCTATCGCGAAAAGTTCGGCGCGACCGCCACCCAGGATCCACTTTACCAGGCGCTGTCCGACGGCCGACGCATGGCGGGAATGGAGCATTGGCTGCCGCTGCTCGAGGAGCGCCTTGGGACCCTCTTCGACCATCTCGGCGAAAATGACCTGATCGTGCGCGATTCCGCCGCAGACCAAGCAATGGAAGCGCGCCGCGAGGCGATCGAGGATTATTACCAGAACCGCGTCCGGGCGATGGAAGGCGAGCCGGGAAGCTACCGCCCGCTTGAGCCGGGCGCGCTCTATTTCTCCAGGCAGGAATGGGAGAGCGTGGAGGCCGACCGGCCGATCCACCTGGCCTCGCCATTCCCCGAACCGGAGACTGACCAGGTCATCGATTTCGGGGTTCAGCCCGCCCGCGATTTCGCCCCTGAGCGCGCGCAACAGGCCAACGTCTACGAGGCGGTCGCCAAGCATATCGGGGAACTGCGCAAGAGCGGCCAAAAGGTCGTGCTCGCAAGCTACACCCGGGGCGCGCGCGAACGCCTCGCTGGCCTTCTCGAGGACCATGGGCTGAAAGCCCATAAGGACGCCGACACCTGGCACGAAGCCTTGGGTTCGCGAACCCAGCCAGCCCTGCTCGTGCTACCGCTCGACCACGGCTTCACGACGCCCGATATCGCCGTCCTTACCGAGCAGGACATGCTCGGCGACCGGCTCGTCCGCCGCCGCAGGAAGCGCAAGGCGGCCGATGCCTTCATCGCCGAGCTTGCGACGCTGTCGCCAGGCGACCTCGTCGTCCACGCCGACCATGGCATCGGCCGCTACGAGGGATTGACGCAGATCCCGGTCAGCAAGGTCCCCCACGATTGCGTCGCGCTCGAATATGCGCGCGGCGACAAGCTCTACGTCCCCGTTGAAAATATCGAGCTCTTGAGCCGCTACGGCAGCGACAGCGAGGGCGTCAGCCTCGACAGCCTGGGCGGCGAGGCTTGGCAGCGCCGCAAGTCGCGGATGAAGGAGCGGATCCGCGAGATTGCCGGCGAGCTGATCAAGGTCGCGGCGATGCGTGCCACGCGGCCAGGTGTCGTTGCTGAGCCGGATTCCAGCTATCCCGCATTCGTCGACCGCTTCCCGTATGAGGAGACGGACGACCAGGAACGCGCAATCGCCGACGTGCTTCAGGATCTCGAGGCCGGCAGGCCGATGGATCGGCTGATCTGCGGCGACGTCGGCTTCGGCAAGACCGAGGTCGCGCTGCGCGCGGCGTTCGTCATGGCCATGTCAGGCCGGCAGGTGGCGCTGGTGTGCCCGACAACGCTGCTGACACGCCAGCACTACCGGAATTTCGTCGAGCGGCTCCAGGGCTTTCCATTGAACGTCGGCCGGCTGTCACGGCTGGTCCCGGCGGCCGAAGCCAGGAAGACCAAGGAGAGTATCGCCGACGGTACCGTCGACATCGTCATCGGCACGCACGCCGTGCTTGCAAAGTCCATCGCTTTCAAGCGGTTGGGGCTCGTCATTGTCGACGAGGAGCAACACTTCGGAGTCGCGCACAAGGAGCGGCTCAAGGCCCTGCGCGCGGACGTCCATGTGCTGACCCTGACGGCGACGCCGATCCCTCGGACGCTGCAGATGGCGATGAGCGGGCTTCGCGAGTTGTCGGTCATCCAGACCCCACCGATCGATCGCCTGGCGGTTCGGACCTACGTCACGCCGTTCGACGGGGTCGTGGTTCGCGAGACGCTGCTGCGCGAGCATTATCGCGGCGGCCAGAGCTTCTTCGTCGTGCCCCGCGTCGCCGACCTGCCGAATATCGAAGAGTGGCTTCGCGAGCAGGTGCCCGAGGTGAAGTTCGTCACTGCTCACGGGCAAATGAGCGCTGGTCAGGTCGAGGAACGGATGAGCGCGTTCTACGATCGCAAGTATGACGTGCTGCTGTCGACCACGATCGTCGAGAGCGGGCTCGACATCCCGACCGCCAACACGCTGATCGTCTACCGCTCCGACCGCTTCGGCCTGGCGCAGCTTTACCAGCTTCGCGGCCGCGTCGGCCGCTCGAAGACCCGAGCCTATGCGTACCTCACAATGCCCGCCGATCGCTCGATCACCGAGGCGGCGCAGAAGCGGCTGCAGGTGCTGGCTGATCTCGACAGCCTCGGCGCCGGCTTTCATCTCGCCAGCCACGACCTCGACATCCGCGGCGCCGGCAACCTGCTCGGCGACGAACAGTCTGGCCACATCAAGGAGGTCGGGTTCGAGCTTTATCAGTCGATGCTCGAGGACGCGATCGTCGAGCTCAAGGCCGGCGGAATCCCGCAGCGCGAGGAGTTCACGCCGCAGATCAGCGTCGACGCACCGATCATGATCCCCGAGACTTACGTCCCCGACCTCGACCTTCGGATGGGCCTGTACCGTCGGCTTGGAGATCTCGACGACCGGCCGGCGATCGATGCCTTCGCGGCTGAGCTGATCGACCGGTTCGGCACGTTGCCGAAAGAGACGGCCAACCTGATGAAGATTGTCGAGGTGAAGCTGAACCTGAAGCAGGCGATGGTCGCCAAGCTCGACATCGGCCCGAAGGGCGCGGTCGTGACATTCGCCGACGGCGGCTTTCCCGACCTTGCAGCCCTGCTCGGCTACATCGAGCGCCTGAAGGGCTCGGCGAAGCTGCGTCCCGACAGTAAGATGATCGTCTCGCGGGATTGGCCAAGCCCGGATGCGCGGCTGGACGGCGCCCTTCAATTGTCGCGCGGTCTGTCGCGGGTAGCGGCGGCGGCGGAAAAGAAGGAATTGGTGGCCGCCTAGGCCTCGACATCCAATTCGGCATTGGCCGCGCTAACGAAGCGAGTCAGTTCCTCGTGGCTTAGGGCGCCAGCACCCAGGAAGCCCTGATAAAGATCGCAGCCCCACTCAGCGATGAGCGCAAGCTGCGCCGCGGTCTCAACCCCCTCGACAACCACCTTCAGCTCGAGCTCGCGCGCGAGGTGGATTAGCGCCTTGACGACGATCCGGTCGCGCTCGCCGCCGACAAGGTCGGCAATCAGACCGCGATCGATCTTGATCGCGTCGAGCGGCAACGACGTGAGGTAAGCAAGGCTCGCGTAACCAGTGCCAAAATCGTCGACCGCAATCCTAAGGCCCACGTCGCGCAGCCGAGCCAGCCGTTCTGCGACCTCAACTCGGTCGACGAGCAACGCACTTTCGGTGATTTCCGCCGTTACGCGGCGTGGATCAATCCCGGCAGCCTTGATCTCGTCCAGCAGCCAGTCGTCATAGCCGGCTCGGGAGATGTCCGCGGGAAGAATGTTGATGGAGAGACCCAGGCCCTTGAGCGGGCCCTCCCACACGGCGGCACCGCGCAGCGCCTTGCGCTGGACCAATCGTGACAGCCGTTCCTCGAGCCCGCTCGCCGAGGCGCGGGCGAACAGCAGCTGACCGTCCGCGATGGCCGAGCGCGCGAGCGCCTCGGCGCCGACCACTCGGCCGGTTTTAGGTTCGATCAACGGCTGGAAGAGGACATCGACCTGTTCGTGAGAGATCGCGCCTTCGAGCATCAGGTCACGCCGTGGGGCGGCGGGTAACGTTGCCCCTGTGTCCGAAGCCCGCCGACCCCACTTACTGATGTTGTCCCAGGTCAACATGTCAGTCTTAATCCCACTCACCGATCCGTCCCCAGGAAACACAAGGGCCGAGGTAACGGCGTGCCGACAGCGCTGGAACAGGCCGTTCCGACCACGCTCCGAAACGGGACAGTGACCTCAGCGGTTTGAGCCCCTATCTTGTGGTCAAGCGAAGTCGACGAGGAGCCAAAGACTTGAACGCCGACGCGGCTATTCCGGGTGGAAAGATACCGGCCGAGCTTGAAGGCATGGCAATCGGCCTGCTTTCGTCCGGGACTGACGTCGCCGATGCGGCCGAATCCATGCTGCGGAGCCGTTATCGGTTCGTCGACGAGAACGATGCGCAGACCCTAGTCGCGCTCGGCGGCGACGGGTTCATGCTGCAGACGCTCCACCGGATGCTCGAGCAAGGATGCATGAAGCCCGTCTTCGGGATGAACCGCGGCACTGTCGGCTTCCTCATGAACGACTGGCGGATCGAAGCACTCCCTGAGCGCATCGCCGCCGCGAAAGCGATTCGGGTCGCCCCGCTCGAGATGACGGCCACGACTGTCGCCGGCGAGAAATTCACTCACGCAGCCATCAACGAGGTGTCGCTGCTTCGGGAAACGCGCCAGACTGCCAAGATCGAAATATCGGTCAACGGCCGCGTCGCCCTGCCGGAGCTCGCATGCGACGGCGTGCTGGTCGCAACGCCGGCCGGTTCGACCGCCTACAACCTGTCGGCTCACGGTCCGATCCTGCCGCTTGCAGCGAAGATGCTGGCGCTGACCCCGATCAGCCCGTTCCGGCCCCGACGCTGGTCGGGTGCGATCCTGCCCGACGATACCGCCGTATGCTTCAACATCCTCGAAGCGAAGAATCGGCCCGTCTCGGCTGTCGCCGATCAGATCGAGGTGCGCGACGTGGCTAGGGTCGAAGTACGCCTCGACCGGGAACGCTCACTGACCCTGCTGTTCGACCCCGAACATGCGCTCGACGAGCGGATCGCGATGGAGCAATTCACGACCTGAGCCGGCCCGTAAACACTTGCCTTTAAGGACGCGTCCGCTATCTAGCCCGCGCTGCCCGTGAGGGCTGCTCCCCGGTAGCTCAGCGGTAGAGCATCCGACTGTTAATCGGACGGCCGCCTGTTCGAATCAGGCCCGGGGAGCCATTCTTCTTCGCGACCAATGAACGAAGCGGCCGGACTGCGTGCAACCCGACCGCTCCGGCGAGGCGTGTTCGTGTCCGCCATCGGGACCACCCCGCGGGTTCATCAACTCCAGGTCGGTGTTACTGCTCCAGAGGCTATCCCAGGCTGTTCCAACGCGGAACAGTTCGGGACGCGTCGGCCCTTGCTAAGCGGCCGCGGCGAACGCGGCGCGCCTGCGCCTTGCGACTGAGCCAATGCCGATGAAACCGAGCAACATCAGCGCCCAGCTCGCCGGCTCGGGTACGCCAGTCGCAAACGTGGCCGTGATATTGTCCCAATAGAGCGAATTGGGGAAGTTTACCGATCCGCCGATGAAAGTGACTGACCTTGCGGCCGTCGGGATCCCCGAGACCGAGAAGGAGCCCGAATGGAATGTGCTATCGGTGAAGGGCAACGTACTCGTCGCCGAGAAAACGATGTTGCCTGTGCCTCCGACGCCGTCGTAGCCAACGATCGAAATCAAATCGGCATCGGCGCCATAATCGCCCCATTCGATGCCAAAGCCGGTAACCCCGGCGGAAAAGTCAGCCAGAAACCCCGTGTTGCTATTGTTCTCGAAGGGTGAAAGCGTCCGCGCTCCCCATGACACCGGAAACCCGAGGCCGGTGTTGCCGGATTGATTGGAGATTCCGAACGTGCCGCCCGGCCGGGTCAGGGTCATCGTCAAGCCGTTGCTGGTGTCCGACAAGGTTGTCAGTCCCGAAGACGTACTCTTCGTTTCGAAGTTGAAGCTCGCCGTATCGGCAAAAGCGGGCGATGCTAGGGTCAGGGCCAATGCAATCGGAACCGCCAAACGACTTAACATGACGCACCCCCTCGTTGGTTAACATATGATTAACCATACGAGGCATTAACGTCAATCAAACGCTCAGCGATGGGTATTTGATACCAGCCGTGTTGCAGGCGAGCGCAGGCAGTATCTAACCGTCGATCGACGCCATGAGGCTGGCGTTCCCGCCCGCAGCGGTCGTGTCGATGCAGGTCACGCGCTCGGTCGCGAAACGCGCGACGTAGTGCGGGCCGCCGGCTTTCGGTCCGGTGCCACTGAGGCCCTCCCCACCGAACGGCTGGCTTTCGACAACCGCGCCAATCTGGTTGCGGTTGACGTAGAAATTGCCGACGTGAGCATGCGCTTCGACATAGTCGCGGACGGTGTCGATCCGGCTCTGGAGGCCCAGCGTCAGGCCATATCCGGTCGTGTTGATCGCCTCGACCACCTTGTCGAGCTCGTCACCAGCAAATCGAATGACATGCAGGATTGCGCCGAAATTCTCCTGATTCAATTGGCTTAGCGATTCGATTTCATAGAATGCGGGAGGAACGAAGCAGCCGTTCGCGGCCTCCTTCGGCGGATTCAGCCGGCAAATCTTCCTGGCGTTCTTGTCGAGCCAATCGAGGTGCTCATCCAGCACCTCCTTCGCCGCCTTGTCGATCACAGGCCCCACGTCGGTGGCAAGGTCGCTCGGGTCACCGACCTTGAGGGCTTCCATGGCGCCGGCGATCATCCGGATCATCGTGTCGGCAACGTCCTCCTGCACGAACAGCACGCGTAGCGCCGAGCAGCGCTGGCCGGCGCTCTGGAACGCCGAGGAGATGACGTCGCGCGTCACCTGCTCGGGAAGCGCCGATGAGTCGACGATCATCGCATTCTGGCCGCCGGTCTCCGCAACGAAGGGAATGATCGGCCCGTCGCGCTCGGCCAGGGTGCGGTTGATCATTCGCGCCGTTTCTGTCGAGCCGGTGAAAACGACACCAGCGAGAAGCGGGTGCGCGGTGAGAGTTCCGCCGACGATCCTGCCCGATCCCGGCGCAAGCTGAACAACGTCCGTCGGAATGCCAGCCTGATGCATCAGCTCGACCGCCAAGGCGGCGATCAGCGGAGTCTGCCCGGCCGGCTTGGCGATGACTGCATTACCCGCGGCGAGCGGCGCCGACGTAAGGCCGGTGAAGATGGCAAGCGGGAAATTCCACGGCGAAATCGCCGCGATCACCCCGCGGCCATGCAGCCGCAGCTCGTTCTGCTCACCGGTCGGGCCAGGGAGCGGCATCGGCCTGGTGAACTGGCGCCGGGCCTCGGACGCGTAAAAGCGCAGGAAATCGACGGCCTCCCGCACTTCGAGGACCGCGTCGATCAGCGTCTTCCCGGCCTCGCGAATGCACAGCGAGAAGAATTCGTCCGCATGTTCCTCGTAGAGATCGGCGGTTCGTTCGAGCAGTTTCGCGCGAGCTTCACCGCCGCGCGCGTCCCACTCGACCTGGGCGCCATGGGCGACGCGCACCATCTGGTCGACCTCGGCCGCAGTCGCTTCGAAGGTTGTTCCGACCGTGATCCGATGGTCATGCGGCGATACGATTGGCCTCGCCTGCCCCTTTCCGCGCCCGGGCTTCGCAGTCCAGGTGCGGGTCTCCATGGCCTTCAATCGCTGGAGCAGCGGCTCACGGACCAGCGGGTCACTCAGGTCGACGCCGGCGCTGTTGCGGCGCTGAGGGGCGAACAAGTCGCCGGGCAAGGTGATCTTCGGATTACGCTTGGGCGTGAGCCCTTCGAGCTCGGCGACAGGGTCACGGACCAGCTCATCGATCGACACCTGCTCATCGGCAATCCGGTTGACGAAGCTCGAGTTCGCGCCGTTCTCGAGCAGGCGGCGAACAAGATAGGCGAGCAGCTCCTTATGGCTGCCCACGGGCGCGTAGATCCGGACCGGGGTCAGCGGGTCGCCGACATGCCGCTCCAGCTCGGCCAATTCGGCGTAAAGCTCCTCGCCCATGCCGTGCAGTCGCTGGAACTCGAACTCGCGACCATGCGCCAGCGCCTTGATCTGGCCGATGGTATTCGCATTGTGGGTCGCGAAAGCCGGGTAGATGGCGTCGTCGGCGGCGAGAAGCGTCTTGGCGCAGGCGAGATAGGAGACGTCGGTCGCGACTTTCCTCGTCCAGACCGGATAGTCCGGCAGCCCGCCAACCTGGGCGAGCTTGATCTCGGTGTCCCAGTAGGCTCCCTTGACCAGCCGGCACATCAGCTTGCGCTGGTGGGCGCGCGCTGCCTCGATGACCCAGTCGCACAAGGGTGCGGCGCGCTTCTGGTAGGCCTGGATCGCGATCCCAAAACCGCTCCATCCATTCGCGAACAGCGCGTCGTCGGCGAGCAGCGCCTCGAACACGTCCATCTGCAGCTCGAGGCGATCCGCCTCCTCGGCGTCGATCGTGAAATGGACGTCGGCCTTTGACGCCTTCAGCGCGAGCTCACGCACGATCGGAATGACCCCCGCGAGCGCTTCCTCAGCATGCGTGAACTCGAAGCGCGGGTGGAGCGCCGTCAGCTTGACCGAGATGCCGGGCGACTTTTTGAACCCGCCTTTCGCTTCCTTGGCGATGCGGTCGAGAGCCCCGCGATACGCGTCGGCATATCGCTCCGCGTCGGCGAAGGTCTTTGCTGCTTCGCCGAGCATGTCGAAGCTGTGGCTGAGGCCCTGCCGCTGCTCCGGCTCGGCGCGTTTCAGCGCCTCGTCGATCGTCCGGCCGAACACGAAGTTGCGGCCGAGGATCTTCATCGCCTCCCGCACCGCGGTGCGGACGACTGGCTCGCCGAGGCGTCCGACCGCGCGGCCCAGCGCCGCCTTCCAATTGTCGGAGCGGTCCTGAGCGCCTTCGAGGACTTTTCCGGTGAGCAGCAGCGAAAAGGTCGCGGCATTGACGAACGCCGAATCCGAGCGGCCGAGCTTGTCCGACCAGTCTGGACCGGACAGTTTGTCCGCAATCAGCTCGTCGGCGGTATGCGCATCGGGGATGCGGAGCAGCGCCTCGGCGAGGCACATCATGGCGATGCCCTCGTCCGACCCGAGGTCGTAGGCGTGGAGGAACGCGTCGACGCCCGACGGCTTTTGGGCGCGAACGCCTTTCACCAGCGCACGCGCAGTCGCTGCCGCTTCGCCGAGCTCTTCCGGGCCTAGCCGAGCTTGCTCGATGCGCTGCCGGGCCAGCGCTTCCTCGTCGGGGCGGTACGCGCGGCGAAGCTCGGTCCGGTCGACCGCGCCCACCGCCGGGCTCAGCCGAGCTGCCCGTGGCAATGCTTGTACTTCTTGCCCGATCCGCATGGGCATGGCGCGTTGCGACTGATCGGAGCCTCGGCGACATTGCCGCCTTCGCGCTCGGGCATCGGCGGCAGCGGGATGTTCAGAAGCGGCGGCAGGTTCGGCAACCGCCCCCGGGCGGCGGCGTCGAGGTCAGCCGTGTCGTCATCCGCCGAGAATGGATCGAGATGCTGGGTGATGAAGTCCGGGAGCTCGGGGAGCGGCGGCGGCTGGATGATGAAATTCGCCTTCATCAGCTGTGAGGTCACATCCTCGCGGATCGCCACCAGCAGGCGCTCGAAGAGCAGGAATGCCTCCTGCTTATATTCGTCGATCGGCTTCTTCTGCGCATAGCTCCTGAGGTGGATCACCTGGCGCAGCGCGTCCAGCGTCGCGAGATGCTCCTTCCAGTGATGGTCGAGCGTCTGGATCAGCACCTGCTTTTCGATGTTGTCGCGGCTGGCTTCGTCGATCTCCTGCATCTTGGAAGTCATCGCGTCATCGGCGAGCTTCTGGAGCCGTTCGGTGATCATCTCGGGATCGACGGACTCCTCCTCGACCCACTGGTCGATCGGCGGCTGCAAGCCGAACACCTCCTCGACCGCCTCCTTTAGGCCGGCGATTTCCCACTGCTCGGGATAAGTGCCTTCGGGGCAGCTAACAGCGACGATCGCGGCCGCCGTCTCGGCCCGCATGTCGACGATGGTCTCGCCGACACTCTCGGCGTCCATGATGTCGGCACGCTGCTCGTAGATGACCTTGCGCTGGTCGTTCATCACGTCGTCGAATTCGACGACCTGCTTGCGGATGTCGTAGTTGCGCGCTTCGACCTTCTTCTGCGCGGTTTCGATCGCCTTCGAGATCCAGGGAGAGACGATCGCCTCGCCGTCCTCGAGATTGCTCTTCATCAGGCGCGAGAACATCGTCTGTGGGCCGAAGATGCGCAGCAGGTCGTCGTCGAGGCTCAGATAGAATTTCGAAAGGCCGGGGTCGCCCTGGCGGCCCGAACGGCCGCGCAGCTGGTTGTCGATGCGCCGGCTTTCGTGGCGCTCGGTACCGAGGACGTATAGGCCGCCGCGCTCCAGCACGACCTGCTTTTCGGCAGCGATCTCAGCCCGGACCTTCTCCGCCTGCTGGTCATATTCCGGTGTGCCATGGACCAGGTCCGGAGACTCGTCCTGCATCCGGAACTCGAGGTTGCCGCCAAGCTGGATGTCGGTGCCGCGGCCCGCCATGTTGGTCGCGATTGTGACCGCGCCGATGCGGCCCGCCTGGGCGACGATATGCGCTTCCTGCTCGTGGAAGCGTGCATTCAGGACCGAGTGCTTGACGCCCTCCTTCTTGAGATATTCGGAGAGCATTTCTGACTTTTCGATCGAGACCGTGCCGACCAGGACCGGCTGGCCGAGCTCCTGCTTCACCTTCAATTCCTCGGCGATCGCGGCGAACTTCTCAGGCATCGTCTTGTAGAAGACGTCGTCCTCGTCCTTGCGCTGCACCGGAACGTTGGTCGGGATCGAGACCACGTTCATCTTGTAGATGTCGAAGAATTCCGGCGCTTCGGTCATCGCCGTGCCCGTCATGCCCGCGAGCTTCGGGTACATGCGGAAATAGTTCTGGAAGGTGATCGACGCGAGCGTCTGGTTCTCGGGCTCGATCGCCACGCCCTCCTTGGCTTCCACCGCCTGGTGCAGGCCGTCCGACCAGCGCCGACCGTCCATCATGCGGCCGGTGAACTCATCGATGATGACGATCTTCCCGTCCTTGACGATGTAGTCGATGTCCTTCTTGAACATGACGTTCGCTTTGAGCGCCTGGTTCAAGTGGTGAACGACCTGAGTGTTGGCGACGTCGTAGAGGTTGCGGCCCTCGATCAGGCCGGCATCCTCCAGCATCCGCTCGGCCTTCTCGGTACCATCCTCGGTAAGAACGACGCTCTTTTGCTTCTCGTCCTTGTCGTAATCCGCCTCGGTCAGCGTTTTCACGAGCGCATCGACCTTCATGTAGAGGTCCGACTTGTCGTCAGTCGGGCCCGAGATGATCAGCGGGGTGCGGGCCTCGTCGATCAGGATCGAGTCCACCTCGTCGACGATCGCGAAATTGAACGGGCGCTGGACCATCTGGTCGCGCGAATATTTCATGTTGTCGCGCAAATAGTCGAAGCCGAGTTCGTTGTTCGTCCCGTAGGTGATGTCGCTGTTGTAGGCGTCCTTCTTTTCCTGGTCGGTCATGTTGGGGACGATCACGCCCACGCTCATGCCCAGGAAGCGGTAGATCTGGCCCATCCAGTCGGCGTCGCGACGGGCGAGATAGTCGTTGACGGTGACGACGTGGACGCCCTTGCCCCCGAGGGCATTCAGATAGACGGCAAGGGTCGCGACCAGCGTCTTGCCTTCACCGGTCTTCATCTCGGCGATCTCGCCGCGATGCAGCGCGATGCCGCCGATCAGCTGGACATCATAGTGGCGCTGCCCGAGCGTCCGGATCGCCGCTTCACGGACCGTGGCGAACGCTTCGGGCAGGAGATCATCCAGCTTCTCGCCGTTGGCAAGCCGCTGCCGAAACAGCCCGGTCTGTCCCTTCAGTTCCTCGTCCGTGAGCGCCGAGATATTCGGCTCGAAGCCGTTGATCGCATCGACATATTTACCGAGGCTGCGGACATAGCGATCGTTGGCCGATCCGAAGATGCTCTTTGCCACTGCGGCGAACATGGAAATTCCTTATATGCCCGCGCGTTCAGGATTGGGCGAAACCTCTCGCCGACGCGACCAGGAAAGTGTCGCGGGCGATGTAAGGAGCGCCCTGTTGCTAGTCAATTAAGGGGCCATCATGGGAATGACCGGTGGGTGCATGTGCGGCTCGGTCCGCTATGAGCTAAAAAGCGAGCCGTCCGACTGCGGCTGGTGCCATTGCCGCACCTGCCAGCTCAGCAGCGGGGCTCCGGCGCAGGCGTTCGCCTCGGTCAAGCGAGGCGACTGGCTCGCGACGTCGGGCGCAGACCTTATCAGGAGTGTGCGCTCGAGCAGCTTCGGCCAGCGCTCGTTCTGCGGGCAGTGCGGCACCCCGCTATTCGTGACCGTCGATCACCAGCCCGAAACACTCGATTTCAGCGCGGTGACGCTCGATGACCCGGACGCAGTGCCGCCGGAATATCACATCTTCTGGTCGAGCAAGGTCGACTGGTTCAATCCGGGGGACCATTTGCCGAGGCACGAGCGGTTCAGGCCGAACACGGTAGGACTCAGCGGGACCGAACCGCCCGACAATAGCTCGATGGTGGGCGGCGAGACGGCCTAGCCGGCGCTCGACTGGGCTTCGGCGCCGAGGTTGCTCTCCAGCCACTGCTGGATCTGGCTCCGCGGGGCCGCGCCGACCTTCTGCGCGACCGGCTGGCCGCCTTTGAACAGCAGCATCGTCGGAATGCCGCGCACGCCATAGCGGCTCGGAATATCCGGGTTCTCGTCGATGTTGAGCTTAGCGATGGTCACCTGGTCGCCGAGCTCGCCGGCGATCTCCTCGAGCGCCGGAGCGATCATCCGGCACGGTCCGCACCATTCCGCCCAGAAATCGACGAGGACGGGACGCTCGGCACCGAGGACATCGGTGGCGAAGCTCTGGTCGGTGACGGTCTTGGTGGCCATGGCGGGCGACTCTCCTGGCAAGGGGCAAGGGTTAACAAGCATATGGGCGCTCCACAGAGCGCTCTCAAGGCATGAGTTCGATGAGTTTTGGGCCAGCTGTGTACAATATTGAGGCACTTACTGACCGCCCGGGGAAGATGACCCGCAGCGCATCGGCATAGGCGGTCATCTGTGCGCGGTGCGAGTTCGGGATGTCAGCGTCCGTATCCGGGACCTTGCCCGTCTTGAAATCGATCACCGACACCTTCGAATCCTCGACCAGGATGCGGTCGACGGTGCCGGCGATGACGCGGCCGTCAGGAAGTGTCGCCGCGAGCGGTGCCTCGGCCAGCGATCCTGTTCCGAACAGTGCTGAATAGTCTGGATCGGAGAGGATGCGGCAGACCTGCTCGACGATCTCGCACCGAACGGCTTGGTCGGTGACTCCAGCCGACCGTTCGAGCCAGCGGTCGGCCGCGTCGGGACGTCCGCTCGCTTTGATGGACGGCAGCCGCTCGAGCAACTGGTGGATCCAGGTCCCACGCCTGGCCGCGTCGCGCATCGCCTGGCTGGGTGGTGGCGCGGCCTCATCGTCGATAGCGATCGCAGACGGAGCGAGCGGCCGCGGCGGACGGGATTCCGGCGGGGCCGCTTCCCGGGCCCAGGCCGGCACGACGATCCGCGGCGAGTCCGCTCTGCCCTCGGTTCGTCGCGAAGCCGGGCGGCCTTTTGAGCCGTAGCGGACCGCGACATGGTCTTCACCTGGAGCGCCGATCGGCGCGATCGCGCGTTCGACGATGACGTGCCAGCTGTTCGCCGGACGTGGATCGGCCCCGTCCTTTCGAGCCTTGGGCATGACTCCACTCACGATCAGCCGGTCGGCCGCGCGCGTCATCGCGACGTAGAGCAGCCGCAAATGCTCTTCGGCATCGGCCTGCTCCTCGGCCGCAATGATGGCGTCGAACGGCGGCCCCCGCTCCTCCTTTTTCGGACGAACCAGGGGCGCGGTCCCAGCACCTTCGACGGGGACACTCACCGTTAGTGGCGTTCGCCCGAGCCTGGCCGGATCGGCCGTCGCGTCGGCAAGAATGACCATCGGCGCCTCAAGACCCTTGGCGCCATGAACCGTCATCACCCTGACTTCGTTGGCCGGCGCGCCCGGATCGCGTTGTACGTCGACGGTTCCGCGCGAGAACCAGGACAAAAAACGGTCGAGCGACGCGATCTCCGTCCGCTCAAACTCGAGCGCACTGTTGACCAGCTCGTCGATCGCGTCGCGCGCCGCCAGGCCGAGCCGCGAGTAAAGTCGGCGGCGGCCCTGCATCGGACCGGAGAGAATCGTTTCGAGAAAGCGCGAAGGCGTCGTGAAATCGGCGATCCGCAGCAATTCGCCCAACGCCGCATAGGCTTCCAGAAACTCGCTCGAGCGTTGCCGGAGCTCACGCCACAGCGCTCCCTTGCGCCCGCAAGCCAGCGAACGGAGCCGGTCCTGGTCCCAACCGATCAGCGGCGACACCAGCAGGCAGGCAAGGCTGAGATCGTCGTTGGGCTGCACTGCGAACTTGACCGCCGCCAGCAGGTCCTGGACGGCAAGGGGCTCGTGCAGGTGGAGCCGATCGACGCCGGCGACGGGCACCCCGGCCGAGAACAGCCGCGTGACGATCAGCGAGGCGAGTTGGCCCCTGCTTCGCACCAGGACCAGTATGTCTCCCGGGCTGAGGGGCTTCTTCGTGGAGGCCAGCACCGGCGCCTGCTCGAGCAGGAGCCGGATGCGCTCGGCCAGCGCATCGGCGTAGCGGCGGTCGCGCAGCGCGATCCAGCGCTCTTCTCCTTCGTCGCTGTCGTCGGCAGGTTCCTCGACGGCAAACGGATGCCATAGCTCGACCGACCCGGGCCGTTCGCCATGATGCGCGCGATGCGGCGGCGGCGCTTCGCGCAGCGCCAGCGCATCCGGGCCGACGGTCTCGATCATCGCGTCGACGACATCGAGCACCGGCTGCGCGGAGCGGAAGCTCGCGGCGATCGAGAGGTCGCGAAATTCCTGTACGCTCTGGCGATAGCTGAACAGGTCGTCACCGGTGCTCATCGACGACGCGCGGCGCTTGAACTTCTCGCGGGCGTCATTGAACCGCGCGGGATCGGTCCCCTGGAAGCCGTAGATCGCCTGCTTCAGGTCTCCCACCATGAACAGGGTTCGCACCCGGTTGTCGGCCTCGTTCGAGCCGCTGAAATATTCGTCGACCAGCTGCTCGATGATCTCCCATTGCGCGGCATTGGTATCCTGCGCTTCGTCCACGAGCACGTGGTCGACCTGGCGATCGAGCTTGTAGCGAACCCAGTCGCCCATCCCCTGCTGCCGCAGCAGCTCGCGGGTCCATTCGATCAGGTCACTGAAATCGGCCACGCCGGCCGCTCGCTTTGCGCGCGTATAGGCTTTGGCAAAGGCCTGCCCCGCGCGCAGGCCGGCAGCGATCTCTGCGGCGAGCCGAGCGCCATTTTGCAGCCGGAGAAGCTCACCAATCAAATTTGCCAGGCGTCCCGCCTGCTCCTCATAATGTGGCTGCGCCCGGGTTTGGCCAGCCGACACGCGCGGCGTGCCCTTGTCCGTAAGAACGACCTTGCGAAGTTCGTTGAGGCGCGCGGCCCGTTCGATCGGCGTCAGCAACAGCCACTGCTCGATGACCTCGGCATGGCCGAGGCCCGTCTGCGTACCCCACCTTCGGTTTGCGTCAGCGACGGACCGCAACAGATCGCAGTCCAGGCCCTCGTCGCCGCAATGATGCGCGATATAGTCGTCGGGCGATTCCGCCGGGAGGTCCATCAACTCGAAGATCTGCGCTTCTATGGCGCTTGCCGGGCCAAGCCTCTCGAAGGCTTCCGGCGACCGGGCGCAGGTCTGAAGGTACTCGACCGCGCGCTCCTCCCCAAGTCGCCGGCTGAGGCACTGGACATCCCGGATGAGGACGTGGTCACCGGCCGCCTCGGCGTCGGCCATCAGCTCCGCGAGCGTTCGCCGTGCCAGCTCCTGCTCGGCCCGGCCTTCGATTGGCTGGAAGCCTGGCGTGATCCCGGCCTCCGCCGGAAAGGCCGCGAGCAGGCCTTGGGCAAAGCTGTGGATGGTCTGGATCTTGAGGCCGCCGGGGCAGTCCAGGACTCTCGCGAACAGCTGGCGGGCACGTTCCATCGTCTTCGGATTGGCCTCGGCGCGAAGCGCAAACAGCTCCTTGCGAAGGACCTTGTCCGGAATGCGCACCCAGGCTGCGAGCCGCGCGCCGATGCGGTTCGCCATTTCGGCGGCGGCCGCCTTCGTGAACGTGAGGCACAGGATCGATTCAGGCGGCGCACCCTGGAGCAACAGCAGAAGGACCCGCGCCGTGAGCACTTGCGTCTTGCCGGTGCCGGCCGATGCCGACAGCGCGGCATGCACCCGCGGGTCCGCCGCGAGCGCCTGCTCATCCATCAGCGGCGGGAAGGACTTGAAGCGCGTGCTCATGCGGCTTCCCAAGCGTCGCTCGCGGCCATACAAAACGGGTCATGAGCGACGGCAGCGACGAACGGGCGGAAAAGGAACGGCGGGACAAGCTGGTCAAGGCCAGCGTCGCCGTCGGGATTGGATCGGCAGCAATCGTCGCGGCGCTGCTCTATGCGTCCAAGGTGAAGAAGAAACGCCGCTAGGCTCATTTGCGGCCGTACCATTCTTCCAGCCGCATCAGCTGATCATAGTCGCCATAAGGCGCGTAGGCCGGGTTCAGCTTGGCGGTGAAGGGTTCGCTGCCGGTGAGCCATTTGCTGGCCGCCTCGGTGAAGTTCCTGTTTGCATGGGCGAGGAAGTCCCCGGGCTCCATGTCCTTGTCCGGGCACATCAGCCGACCGAACTTGCCACGGTAGCGCGCCAGCGACCAATATTCGAAGGCTTCGGGATCGCCGCTGACTCCCTCGAATCCCCCCGCGCGGCCGATCAGCCCGAGCAGCCCGAGTTGCAGCGCGAATCCCTCGGTCACGGCCTTTTGTGTCGGCGGTTGGCCCGTCTTGTAGTCGATCACGGCGAGCCCGCTGTCCGCAAGCCGATCGATCCGGTCGGCGCGACCGTAAACCGTTACCCCACCAAGAATTGCCTCGCCGGTCGCCTCGGCGACGAGCGGCCGCCGTCCCTCGGCCTGGTTGGCTCGTTCTAGCTCGGCCGCCCAATCGATCGCCTCGAGCAGCCGTGGCGCCCAAAGAGCGCGCAGCATCGGATGGATCGTGCTCTCGGCAAGCAGTCGTTCGGCGCGCGGCCGAAGCTTGTCCGGATCGCAACCGTCGTGCTGCAGCCAATCCTGGAACACCTGGTGGACGGCGATGCCCTTCCACTTCGCGGTATGATCGGCGTCGACGGGGTCTTCTGCGCGCAGCTTCAGGATCGCCTGCGCATAGAATGCGAATGGGTCTGCCTTCAGCCGGTCGACAGCCGTGACCGAGATCCGGTCGGGCCGCTGTTCGGCCGGCGGCGATGGCTTGGGCTGGTCCGCGGGACGAATGGCGTCGGGCTCATCGAGGGCGCTCGTCAGCCGCTCGAGCGTCCGGTCGCGAGGCAGACCACCGCTAATGGCTTTGAGGCGCAGCAAGAAGCGCGAGGCGACGGTTGGCGACCTGGCGTCTCGCCGGGCGCGGGTAATGAGCACTTCCGGCGCCCCGAGCGCGCTCGCGAAATCGTGCGCCGCCAGGCCGATCCGTCTCTCGAGCGTCGGCATGCCGAGTGCCGCGCGGATCTTCGGAGGAAGCCACGGATCGGGCGCTGGCAGGGCCGGCCACACCCCTTCGTTCAGCCCGCCGAGCACGACAAGATCGGCGCGCTGCAGGCGCGCTTCCAGGAGCCCCCAGATGGAGATCCGCGGATGACCGCCGTAGGGCGGGCGCACGGCACGACTATCCAGTAGCTGGCGAAGCAAGGGCAAAGCATCTTCCGCAGCCACCGTCAGTGTTCGCGCCGCTTCCGATGCCTCGAGGTCGGCAAGGAACTCAGCGGCCAGTCGGCCGTCCGGCCCGAGCCAGGCGCGATCGCCAGCCAGTTCCTGCGCACAGCCGGCAATGTTTTTCGCGATGTCGGCCAGTGATGCCGTAGTGCGGAACATGCCGTCGATGGGGCTGACCCGCCTGCGGACTGCCTGCCACTCGTGCAGGGCGCCGAAATGCTCATCGAGCCCGGCGATACCGGCAGCGGGACGTGGCCCGCGCAGCTTCAAATCGAGCGCGCGCACGGAGTCTAGCCAGGCGATGCGTTGCTCGCCCTCTCCCCCGACCAGCGGATGCTTGAGCAGGGCAAGCAAAGCGACCGGGGCAAGCTCCTCGGCCGCGGCGGCTACAATCCCGAGAAGCAATGTGCCTGCCGGAACGTCGGACAAAGGCTTGCCGGCGCTGTCGTCCGCCTCGATCCCCCAGCGACCGAGCAACGCAGAAACGCGGCCCGCAAGCTGCCTGTCGGGAGTCACTAGCGCAGCCGTCTTGCCCGGCGTCTCCAGCGCTTCGCGGAGCGCCAGCGCGATCGCCTGCGCTTCGGCCGCCGGCCCCGGAAGCTCGACCAGCCGAATCCCCGACAGCCGACGCTCCGCCGGCTTCAGCGTCTCCCATTTGTGCGAGAAATCCGGCGCCGCCATCGCGTTGGCGACTGCGCGGCCTCTCGCCGGAGAGGACGCCACGCCGCCGGACCAGTGCCAGCGCTGCACCTCTGCGCGCGCAACACCAAGCCGGTCGAGCAGAAGCTTCAGGTGAAACTGCGGATGATTGGCCTCGCTTCGCCCTTGATCGTCGGGGCCGAGGGCTTCCCACTCGGCGTCAGGGAAGATGTTGGCGAGCCAAAGGCCGGGCAGAACGACCATGCCCTCGGGCAAACGCGCGACGCGAGCGATCAGTGCGGCGACAGCCGGCGCGGCCGTGGTGATGCCCGCGGCGACCGTGAATCCTGAGGGCGGCGATATCTTCCAGCGCTCGGAGAGATGGCGAAGCAAGCGGTTCCGGCGCTCGGCGAGGTCGATCAGGCCATCTGCCGCGAGGATCGCCGGCCAGGCGTCATAGATCAGCCGCAGCTTCTCGAGCGATTTCTCCCAGTGTCGCGCCAGGTCACCGGTTCCGGCGACCGCTTGCGTAAGTCGTCGAGGCTCGATTTCCTCGACAAGCAGCGCGTCGAGCGCTCTCGCCAGGTCCGCGGCGAGCCGGAGGCTTTCGGCACTTCCCTCGCCACGAACCAGCGCGGACAGCCGAAGCAGCCGCTCCAGCGGCTCGATCGCAGGCGGCAGCGCGTCATCGACCGCATCGAGAGCGCCGCCAATCCTGTCATCGAGCTCGGGATCGCCAACCGGGATCAGCCGCGGCAGCAGCAGGCCATTGCCGCTCTGGCGGACGAACGCCTCGGTGACTGCGCGCACCGCACGGTTGTTGGGCAACAGGATTCGCCCCCGTGCCAGGCCGAGCGGCTCGCCGCCGAACTTCGCGATAAGACCCGCGGCCAGTGCGTCGGCAAACGAACGATGAGACGGGATGCTGAAGACCGCGGGGCGGTCAGGCATTCTCGAGCGCCGCTTCCGTCATCGGGATCGATTGGGGCGTACCGACATCGAACCACAGGCCCTGGTGGACGGCACCGAACGCTCGTCCCTCCTCGATCGCCCGATCCCACAGCAAGTTCGTCGAAAAAGGTCCCTCGGGCGCCTCGCGCAGCAGGCGCTTGGAGACCATCTGTATACCCGTGAACACGAACGGTGCGACATGGCTGCGCTCGCGGCGGCGGATTCGGCCCGCGCGGTCCATGTGGAAGTCGCCCATCCCGCGATGGTTGAGCGCTCTCGCTTGCGGCACCAGCAGCAGCAGCGCATCCATCTTCGCATCGTCCCACTGCGAGGCGAGCAGCCTGATGGTGTCCGCCGGCCCGTCGATCCACAGATTGTCGCTATTGAGCGCGAGGAACGGATCGCAATCGATCAGCGGTTCCGCCTTCACCAGCCCACCGCCGGTTTCCATCAGCAGGTCGCGCTCATCGGAGATCACAACTTCGAGGCCGTTGCTCCGCGTGGCGAGATGCGCTTCGAGCGCGTCGGCAAGATAGTGGACGTTCACCACCACCTTCTTCACACCCGCCGTCCGCAGCTTCTCGAGAACGTGGTCGAGGAGTGCCTTCCCGCCGACCTCGATGAGCGGCTTGGGCCTCGTCGCCGTCAGCGGCCGCATCCGCTTTCCAAGCCCGGCGGCCATGATCATTGCGGTCGCGGGGACTTGCGCCGGGATCTCGGCACGGAGCCGGAGCGCACGCTTGGCCTGGCTCATGCCGCCTCCTGCCACGGCTCGCGCCGGTGCATCGGGCCGATATTGGCATCGAACCACTTTCGGACCGGCTCCAACCCCGGCTGCGCGAGGTCACGCTCCAGCAAGCCCCACATGCGGGGCTGGAAACGGCGATAGCCAGGCTTGTTGTCGCGCTTCCACAGCCGCGTGAAGACGCCCAGGATGCGGGTATTCCTCTGGGCCGCTAGCGCCCAATAGGCTCGCTCCAAGGCCTCTCCGTGACCGCTCGCGGCGATGTAGCGGTCGAGCATCGCGCGCTCGATCGCCTCCGGGACGTCGCGGCGCGCGTCCTCGAGGACTGACGCGAGGTCGTAAGCAGGGTGTCCCGCGACCGCATCCTGGAAGTCGAGAAGCCCGAAATGAGCCACGCCGTCACGGCCTTCGACCAGCATGATATTCTCGGCGTGATAGTCGCGCAGCACCGTTACGGGCCCGAGGCCGTCGTTCGCTACCGGCGTCAATGCCTCGGTCCACGCGGCTCGATAGGCGTCTGCGTCCACTTCTGCGCCAACCGCCGAGCAATACCAGTCCGTGAACAATGCAAGCTCGTCCAGCCATTGCTCGAGACCATGCGGCCTCAGGCCCTCCATTGGCGGATACGCGTGGAGATGAACAAGGACATCGGTCGCGAGCTCGTAAAGCTCACGCTCGCGCCCCGGATCGGAATCCAGTGTTTCACGTAGCCGAGTGCTGCCGAAGTCGCCGAGCAACAGCAGTCCCTTCTCAAGGTCGCGAGCAAGGATCTCGGGCGCGCTGAGGCCCGCCCCAGCCAGCCACTCGGCGACGTTGATGAAGGGCCGCGGATCTTCGTGGGGCGGCGGCGCATCCATCAGGACCGCGCTGCGCTCGCCACGGACGACACGGAAGTAGCGCCGGAAGGACGCGTCGCCGGCCAAGGGCAGGATCTCCGCTCCTTCCCAGCCGGAAGCCGCAAGGAAATCAGGAGCATGCGGCGGCGGAGTCATCGTGGGGGCCATCGCCCCTCCCATGACGGAGGCACCCTCGCTGTCAAGATTCTGTCGCCGTTGGCCGCGAAGTCGAGCGACAAGCGGAGCGCCGCGGGCCACGCGCCGCCTCCGGCCCGCTCAGGCCATTCGACCAGCAGGACTGCATCGGCCACCGCATCGAGCGCAAGCTCCTCGATCTCCGACGCCTGCTCGATTCGATAGAGGTCGACGTGCCAAACCGGCGGATCGAGGTCCTCATAGGGCTGCACGATGGCAAAGCTCGGACTCGGGACCTCGCCGTCATGACCGAGCGCAGCAATGAAGCCTCGGGCAAGAGCGGTCTTGCCGACTCCCAGCGGTCCCGACAGCGTGATCACGTCCCCACGGCGCGCCACCCCCGCGAGCGCCGCGCCGGCGGCAGCCGTTTCGTCTTCACTGCCAAGGATCATCGACTGCCGCGCGGGATCGTCAGGGTTACGGTCGTCCCCTTCCCTTTCCTGGACTCGAGCTCGACGTTGCCGCCATGAGCCTCGATGAACTGCCGGGTCAGCGGCAAACCGAGCCCCAATGCAGCTTCGCCGCGGACGCCGGCTTCGGTCACGCGGTCAAAACGGTTGAACACACGCGGCAGATCCTCGGCATCGATGCCTGTGCCATTATCCGTGATGCGGATAACCGCTTGCTTCTTGTCGCCGTCCGCGACCAGCGAAATGCGGCCCTTGCGATCGGTGTAAGCGACCGCGTTTTGAAGCACATGCTCGATCGATTCGCGAAGCCGCCTGGCATCGCCGAACACATGTCCGGTGGAGGGCGAAATCTCCACTTCGAGCTTCTGGGCTTTTTCCCCGGCTCGTGGCTTGGCCGTTTCTACGGCCGCCCGGCAGACGCCGCCGATATCGACCCGCTCCTTCTCGAGTGCGGCCCCGCGCGTATCGCCGGTCGTCAGGTCGAGCACGTCGTTGATCAGCTTGGATAGACGGTCGACCGATTCCAGGATTGCGCTGACGTAATCCCGGCCCTTGGCGCTGAGCTCGCCCGCATAGCCGCCGCCAAGGAGTTCCGCGAAGCCGCCGATTGACGTCAGGGGTGTCCGCAGTTCGTAGCTCATGTTGGCGACGAAATCGGTCTTGACCCGATCGGCCTCTTCCAGCGCCGCGGCGCGCTCGCGCAATGCCGCCTCGATCCGCGTCGAGTCCGTCACGTCAACCATAGTCAGCAAGGCGTTTCCATCCGGCAGAGGCACCGCGGCGAACTGAAAGTGCCGGCCATCGGTCATCGAAATCCGGCCTGTCGATGACTGCCGCTCGTTGGTCGTCTGCCGCACCATCTCACGGATTTGGGCGGCAGCCGTCGGGTTGACGAGCTTGCGCGCCATCGCCGGCACCAGCTCGTCTACCCGCGGATGGCTCGCGAGCCACTCCTCGTCGAGCTCCCAGTCGTCGATGAAGCGCCGGTTCCAGGTATAGAGCCGGCCGTCGCTCGCGAAGACGCTGATCGCTTCGTAGAGGTTGTCGAACGTCGCCGCGCGAACGCGAAGAAGCGTGTCGCGCGCCGAAGCCAGTCTCAGCTGCTCCGTCCGGTCTTCGAGGAATAGCCGCAAGCCGCCGTCGGGGAGCGGCTGGGCAACCACCCTTATGTGATCGCCGGCGGGGAGCATCCACTCTTCCTCGATCACTTCCTCCGCGCTGGTAAACCAGCCCCGCCGTTCCTCCTTCCACGCAGGAAAATCGCGGGTCTCGGGAAGCCGCTGCTGGTCCCGCATCCGTTCGATCACCCGGTCGAACTCCGGCTGTTCGGCGAGCCAGTCGGGATCGAGCTGGGTCATCGCCGCGAATGGCCGATTGAAGAAGCTCAGGGTCCGGTCCGCGTCGAACTGCGCGGTACCGGCGGTCATGCGGTCCGCGAGCTCCCGCTGCGACTCCATATGGCGGGCAAGTTCGGCGCGCGCTTCCTCGAGATCCTGCACGTCGAGCGCGAAGCCCGCGACCGCTCCGGTCGACAGCGGAACATCGACGATCCGAAGCATGCGGCGCTCACCGCGGATGATCGCGGGTTGCATCCGCGAGACGATCCGGCCGGATGACTGCGCCTCGCGCGCGCGCGCGAGCGGGCTGTAGTCGCCCTCGGCATCGATCAGCTCGGCCCCGCGTTCGATGATGTCGGCGGCGTCGCGTCCTTCAACCGCCTCGACGAATGCGCTGTTGACCAGCCCAAGCTTGAGGTCGGGCGCGCGGTACCACATGGGGAACGGCGCCGCTTCGATCACCTGGGTCAAGGAGTTGATCGCGGCCTCGGTCTGGCGAAGTCGGAGGGCAAGTTTCGCCCGCTCCTCCTCCGCCGAACTGACATCGAGGAACCACAAGAGCAGGGTTCCGGGTGCTTCGCCGGTCGGCGCCGGACCGCCGCGTACGTCAAATGCTCGGCCCGATCCGGCGGCATGGACCCTGCAGGAGATTGTGCCGGCAGAAGCGCGCGCCGATTCAATCATCGAGCTCAGGGCATCGAAGTCCTCGGCAAGGATTCCTCCCGTTTCTCCGGCGAGATCGGCAAATCGCGCGGGGGGTTCCTCAAAGCCGAGTTCCCGGGCAAGCCGCGCGTCGACCTCGATCCGACCATCCGTCCAGATGCCGAGCGGCCGCGCCGGCATCAGCTCAAGCAGGCGCGCGTTGGAGCGCGCGCTATCGAGGACCTGTTGGGCCAATCGGTAGCGGCGGCCGGCACTGACTGCGATTGCCGCGCCAAGCCCCAGCCACAACAGCGCGAGCGCTCCGATGGTCAGAGTTCCAACGCTGAACGCCCCCATGGTCCCGCACCAACCCCCTGCGTTTCTTTCATAGGCCTAAGACAATCAAAAGGAAGGGCGCTACAGCTGATGCGAAGCAGGAGGAAAAGGCGCCGCAAACCCGGCGTGACATTAAAGTGACAGGAGCGGCGAAAAACTGAACGTCACATGTACCGGCTGTTGCAGTGACCCGCGAGATAGGGAACTCAACTGGAATCCACTGGGGATAGGGATTCCAAAACGTGACCAACCGCAACCTTCTGGCCGCTACGGCCCTTCAAACTGGCGCACTCTTTATGGCCGCTTCGGCGACTGCCGCCGAGGCCAAGGCTCCTGCTCAGCCAACGACGCCCGTGACGACCGCTACTCCAGGCGACGTCCAGACGACCAATTCCACCAATCCGGCCGACATCGCCGCCGCCAATGCGGCCTCCGGTACGAAGTCGGAGGGAGCGATCACGGTCACGGGTTCGCGTATCCGCCGACCGAACCTTGAATCGGTCGTTCCGGTCACTTCCGTTCAGGGCGAGCAGTTCTTCCAGCGCGGCAGCCCCGACCTCGGCGACGCACTCAACGACCTGCCGCAGCTGCGCAGCACCTTCGCCCAGCAGAACCCCGGCCTCGGCATCGGCATCGCCGGCCTTAACCTGCTCGACCTTCGCGGCCTCGCTCCGAAGCGCACCCTGGTTCTGGTCAATGGCCGCCGCCATGTCCCCGCTGACATCCTGTCGAGCGCCTCGGTACCTGACATCAACACGATTTCCGCCGACCTTATCGAGCGCGTCGACATCGTCACCGGCGGCAACTCGGCGGTTTACGGTTCGGACGCCGTCGCCGGCGTGGTCAACTTCATCCTCCGCCGCGACTTCGATGGCGTGCAGGTTCGTGGTCACGGCTCCGAGCCCGCTGCGGGCGCCGGAACGGCCTATTTCGGCTCGATCATGGCCGGCAAGAATTTCAATGACGGCCGCGGCAATGTCACGGTCCAGGCCGAATATACCCACGAGAACCGCATTTTTGGTTCCGACCTTCCGTGGCTGCGTCGCCAGGACGGCTTCATCATTTCCGACGTCGATGCCTTCCCCTCTTCGGTAACGAACGCACACGGCAACGATGGATTCCCCGATCGCGTGTTTGTCACTGACATCCGCAGCTCGACGATCAGCCGCTTCGGCATCGTGCCGATCCAGCAGGCGGGCTCCGTATTTGGGCTGGGCGGTGCAGGTGCGAGTGGTGTGGCGTCGTGCGGCGTTGGCCTTGCTCCGACCAATGGCGGTCCGAGCACCGTCACCAACGTCGCTAACCAACCGCAGGGCACGCCATACAACTGTAACTTCCTGTTCGATCCGTCAGGAGCGCTGAACACGCAGACCGGAAGCCGGCTGGGTCAGGGACCGACCGGCAACTTCATCGGCGGCAACGGCCCGACCACCCGCGAAGACCGGCTGCTGGCGATCTTCCCGGAGAACAAGCGCATCAACCTCAACCTGCTGGCGCATTATGACATCAGCGATGCGTTCCAGCCGTTCGTTGAAGCCAAGTGGGTCCGGCTGGATACCAGCGGCAACAACGCCGGCCCGAGCTTCATTCAGGGCACTGGCACGTTCGACTATCGTGAGCGTACCCGTCTCGATAACCCCTTCCTGAATCCGAACGCTCGGACGGTGATCGCCGGCGCGATCCTTGCATCGGGCTGTAACACCAGCCTGACCGCATCGTGCAACGTCGTCGGCAACGGTAGCCCGACCGGTGGCAGCGGAGGTGTTCCGAACGGCTCATTCGCGCGGGCGGTATTCGCATCGAGCATCGCCTCGGGCACCGGTACGGCCTTCAGCAGCATGACTGCGTTCTGCAACGCAAATCCAACCAACCAGCAGTGCCAAGGCATCAGCGGTCCACTCAACGCAGCGGACGTGACGGCAATCAATGCGGGCTCGTATCGCTTCGTTACCGCGCGCACCTTGCTTGACGTTGGCATCCGCGACGAAGCTTTCCGGCGCGACACCTATCGCCTGGTGGGCGGCGTCCGCGGCACGTTCAACAGCGACTGGAGCTACGAAATCTCGGCCAATTACGGCCAGTTCAACCAGACCACGCACACCACCGGCTTCCTCGATCGGCAGCGCTTCGTTCTGGCGATGGACGCGGGCCGGAACCCGGTGACGGGCGCGATCCAGTGCCGTGCGCAATTCGATCCGACATCCGCGGTACAGTATCAAACGCCGACTGGCGGTGCGACTGGCGGCGTCGCTGCCGCCCAGGCTGCGAAGCTGGCGGCCGACATCGCGGCGTGCGTCCCCTACAATCCGTTTGGCGCGGCCGATAACTCGGCAGCGATCGCCTACTTCTCGACCAGTGAGTTCAAGAAGGCGAAGATGACGCAGTTCGATGTACTCGGCTTCGTCAACGGCGATTCAAGCCAGTTGTTCGAGCTTCCGGGCGGCCCGATCGGCTTCGTGCTCGGCGGCGAATACCGGCGTGAGACGGCCTTCTATCACGAAGATCCGTTCGTCGATCAGGCGGGCGGCGGCCTGACCAACGACGTCGACGTCGGACAATTCGATCCGCCAGCGTTCCACGTGGCAGAAGCCTTTGGCGAGTTGAACGTGCCTGTCCTGAAGGACATGCCCTTCTTCCATGAGCTGACCTTCTCCGGCGCTGCGCGCTATTCGCGTTACAAGGCGCCGATCAAGGGCGTGTGGACGTACAATTTCGGCGGCGAATGGTCGCCGGTTCGCGACATCCGCTTCCGCGGCAACTTTGGTAAGGCGGTGCGCGCGCCGAACCTGTCGGAAACGGGCTTCCCCGTCGTCCCGAACTTCTCGCCCACCTTCCAGGATCCGTGCAGTGCCGGGCAGATCGGTAACAACCCGACCCGCACGGCCGCTTGCACGGCTCAGCTCGGTGCGCTGCTCCCGAACGTCCGGAACGGCGCCTACTCGCTGGGCATCAACAGCGGTGCGAACCCGAACCTGCTGCCGGAAGTGTCGTACTCACTGACTCTGGGCGGCGTGCTGCAGCCCCGGTGGATTCCGGGCTTCTCGGTCAGCGCCGACTATTACCGCATCAATGTGAAGGGCGTCGTCGCGAACGTGACCGCGCAGCAGATCATCAACAACTGCTACGATCTTCCTGCGGGCAATCCGTTCTGCAGCTTGTTCCAGCGCGTGCCTGCGGGCGGTGCAGGCCAGAACGGCGAAACACCGGGCAATATCATCTTCGGCGTCACCCAGGCGCCGATCAATTTCGCCCGGCGCGTCCGTCGCGGTATCGACATCAACGCCAATTATCGTGCGCGGCTGAATTCGAATATCGTGCTCGATACCGGCCTGATCTGGTCGCATGGCTTCCAGAACAGCAACTTCGAGTTGGCGACGAACCCGAATTTCGAGAACCGCCTGCTCGGCGAGCTCGGCGACCCGAAGGACGAGGGCCGGTTCGACGCCGACCTCAAGATCGGGCACGTCACGTTCGGATACAGCCTGCACTACATCGGGCGCATGTTCATCGACCTGGCGGAGAATATCGTTCCGCTTCCGACGGCTTGCACGACGGTCGGCAACCCCGACACTTGCCCGCCGAACAATGCGGACTTCGCCTCGTCGAACTACTATCCGGCCTATACCTACCACGGGCTGCGCATGCAGTGGGATACCGGGCCAGCGTTCGGGACGCTCAAGAACATCCAGATCTATGCTGGTGTCGACAACCTGCTCGACCGTCACCCGCCGTTCGGCCTCGCGGCCACGGGTGCTGGCGTGGGCGGCAACGGCAGCGCGGCGATCTACGATGCGCTTGGCCGCAAGTTCTACGGCGGCATCAAGGTCCGCTACTAGAACTGGCTGAACTGCAAAACTTTGGAGCCGGGAGGAAACTCCCGGCTCTTTTTTTGCGCCACTGGAAAACACCGCCCTCTCCTGCCAAACCTGCGCCGTGAGCAAGGCCGTCGACCAGGCGCAGCAACGGCTTCAGCGCGGCGACGTGCAGGGGGCGGCCATGCTCCTGAAGCAGGCCGAGCAAACGGGCGACGCGGCGGCTGCGCGCGAGCTTGCAACATGGCTGCTCGAAGGCCGCAACGTGCACCGCAACCTGGCGCAGTCCCGCTCCTATTTCGAACGCGCGGCCGAACTCGGCGACCGGAGGTCCGCGGCGATCGTTCGCGCCTTCCTTGCCGGCGGAGTCGGGGGACCGGCCGACTGGCCACGGGGGGTGGAGTTGTTGCGCGATGCGGTCGCCGATGATTCCGAAGCTCGTGAGCAGCTCGCCCTGATCGATTGCATGTCCCTTGGCCCGGGCGGAGCGCCTGCTTCAACCTTCGAATCCCGGCTGCTTGCCGAGAGCCCCGAGGTCCGCCTCTTCCCCGGTTTCTTCAGCTCCGATGAATGCGATTATCTGATCGAAGTCGCGAGCCCTTCCCTTCGCCCGAGCTTCGTCATCGATCCTTATTCCGGGCGCGAGATCCCGAACCCCATCCGGACATCGCGCGGCGTCGGCTTCCCGTTCGTCGACGAGAACCCGGCGATCCACGCGCTCAACCGGCGGATCGCCGCCGCGACCAGCACCGACGTCCGCGCCGGCGAGCCCATGCAGGTGCTGAGCTACGCGCCCGGCCAGGAGTATCGCGAGCATAGCGACGCGCTGCCGAACGTCGCGCCGGCGCAACAGCGCGTGATCACCTTCCTCGTCTATCTCGATGAAGATTATGAAGGCGGTGAGACGGCGTTTCCCGCGGTCGGTTTGAAGGTGCAGGGCCGCAAGGGTGACGGCCTCATGTTCCGGAACGCGGCGAACGACGGCATGCCCGATCCTGCAGCCGTCCACGCCGGACTTCCCGTGACGAACGGCGTGAAGCACGTCGCGTCACGCTGGATTCGCGCCCAGCCGCTCATTGTCGACTGACTAGCCGCGCGCTCAATTCCGATGCGGACCCTCGGAATCGCCGATGCGCAAAAGAAGAGCCCCTCCAAAACTGGAGGGGCTCAAGATTTGTTGTTTCTCTGCTCTTAGCCGCGCTCGGGCACAGCCGCAGGCGGCGGTGGCGGCGGTGGCGGCGGCGGAGCCGCAGGAGTCTCCACCACCGGCGGCGGAGGAGGCGGCGGCAGCGCCACCGGCGGCGGCGACGCTCGCCGTGGCGCGCCAAGGTGTACGCCGGCGCCGATGCGATAGAAGCGGCCGAGGACCCCCGGGAAGTAGGTGATCGCACCACCACCCGCAGGCACCGGGTAAGGCGGCTTCGCGGCGAAGATATTATCGACGTCCGCGAAGATGCGGAACATGCCGAAATCGTACGAGCCGCCGCCGTTCACGTAAGTAAACGACTTGATCCGGTTATTCTCGTAGAAGTTCGGCGCCACGTCGTTGAACTGGTTCACCGGGCCCGTGTAGTTCACGTTGGTAAACAGCGACACCGGCCCGTTGACGTAGTTCAGCGTCGTCGAGAAGGAATCGATCGGATAGCCGAGCGACCCAGCCGTATGCGTTGGAGCAGCGCCAGGCGCCGCGACGGTCGTCAGAGTCTTCAGATGCTGGTAGGATCCGCTCCAGTCCAGGGTGCTCCGAGCGCCGATGAACGGCGTCCTCACCTTCCAATCCCACGCCGCGACGATGCCTTGATACCGCAGCTGAGACGCATTGTAGAAGCTGGTGTGGATGAAGTTGACCTGGTTCCGCGTGCTGGGCGGATTTGTCGGCGGATTTCGCGTGAAGAGGCTGCAGAACGGGTTGCTGGCGGGATTTGGCGCGTCGTAGCACGCGTTGAGGACCTGCGTTCCGCTGAAGAACGAGATCGCGTTGTTCAACTTGACGCTGATATAGTCGACCGAAACGTTCAGCCCCGGGATAAACCGCGGGGTGAGCACACCGCCAACCGACCAGGCGTTCGACTTCTCATTCTTAAGGTCTGGGTTGCCGCTAGTGTTCTGCGTGAAGCTCCTCGAGGTCGACTGCGAGACGAAAGTCGTCGGAATTCCCGCGGCCAAGCAATTTGCCCGACGAGTGGTCGGGTTGGGACCATTGTTCAACTGGTTGCTGCTGCAAGGATCGGTCGCGAAGCCGAAGAAGCTGCTCGTCGGGATGAACGCTTCCTGGATCGACGGCGAACGGATTGCGTGGGTGAAGTTGCCGCGGAAGGAGAAGTCCCGGACCGGAGCGTAGCGCGAGCCAACCGTCCAGGTGACGTCACCGCCCGCAGCCGAATGATCCACGTAGCGAGCGGCCGCCTGGAAATCGAGGCGGTAGATGAACGGAATGTTGTTCGACGGGCTGACCAGGTCAGCGTCGAGCTCGCCGAAGAGTTCATTCGTGTGGAAGTGGCCGTCGATGATCGGGATCGGCGAGCCCTGCGTGAACGAGGTGAGGTCGTTGCTTGGATTACCATCGCCGTCGGCATCGACCGTTGGGTCGTCATCCGGGCCCCGGTAAATTGCACTCGGAGCGTTGTGGGTGCTTTCGCCGCGATGCTCGACGCCGACAACGACGCTAAGATCGCCGCCGGGCAGCGTGAAGAGCGGTCCGCCAACGTCGGCAGTAAAGACGAACTGCCTGTTCTCGGAGATGTTGCGAACAGGCGCGAGGATATAGTCGAGCGCGGCCTGCGAGCTCCGGCCGACGCCGAACAGGTTGAGCGGGGCGCAGCTCGCGCTGAAGGTCGGATAGGGCGAGTTCGGTAGGCCCGCGAGGCAGGGAACGCCGTTCGGATTGTCGGCGGTCACCATGCCCACTGCGTTGTTGAAGTTCTGGACGACGATGTCGGTCTGGCGACCGACCGCATAGGAACGGCCCCAGTTGAGCACGGCTTCCCAGTTCCACTTGCCGGCAAAGGCGTTGAACTTGCCGTTGACGCCGCCAACGAGACGGAAAATGTCATCCGCGAACGACGCACGCCCGTTGTACAGGTCGTAGTTCGCGCGGCTCAGGTAAAAATAATCTTGCGTCGCCGAACCGTTCCAGGCGCCAAATCCAAAGACGTTCTGGTCGCTGAGCGGATTGGCGTTGATCGAATTGATGATCGTGGTCCGCTCGGCGGCCGTCAGGAACGGATTGTTGACGCCAAGGACCACGCTGCCCGCCGGCGTGCCCGCGTAGGCGAAGATGTCGCTGTTATATTCGGGCTGAGTAGCGAGGTTGGTGCTCTTGCTGCGCCCATACCAAAATTCACCGAACAGGCGAACGTTATCGGTCAGGTCGTAGTGCGTGAGCACGTTGACGTTGTAGCGCAGCGTGTCGGTCAGTTCCTGCGAAGTGTCATAGATATAGGCCAGGCCGTTGCCGCCGCTGGCAAACAACGTGAAATTGCCCGCTCCGCCCGGATTAAGGCCATAATCGGCCGGGATCAGGTTCCCGGCGTCATCGAAGATCAGGTTGGCGCCTGAGCCGTTCTGGGCGTTGAAGGTCGACCCGGCCGGGGCTCCGAAAGCGGGTGGCAGGCCAAGCTGGTTGCTCTGAAGCGGGCTGAGGCCAAAGGCCAACCCAAACAAACCGCCCCCAACCAGCGGCACACCTCCGGTCGTCGTCGCATTGACGCGGGGGCCGTTCGGATAGAGGCACTGATTGAACTGCGAGCCGGGATTGCACCGGTTGTAGAACAGCGACTGCGCGGTTACCTGGCGATCGTTGTAAACCAGGCCGCCGCCCTTGTTATACTCCGCCGAGACGGTAACGTTGCCGCGGCCGTCGCTAAAATTCGTGCCGGCGAGAGCACGAACGCGCCAGTTCGGCGCGTGTCCACTGCCGTAGCCAGGCGAGTTGCCCTGGAAACTGCCCTTCTCGGCAAAGCCATACTGGCCGTCGACGTCGATCCCCTGATAATCGTGCTTCAGGATCACGTTGATCGTGCCCGCGATCGCGTCCGAACCGTAGATCGGCGCACCGCCGATGGCGATCGTCTCGATGCGGTCGATCAGCTTGGAGTTGATCTGGCCGAGGTCGACCTGCTCGCCAGGGTTGGTCGGGCCGAAGATGCTCGCGGTGTTGGAGCTGATGAAGCGCCGGCCGTTGATCAGCACCAGCGTGCGCTGGCTGCCGAGGCCAAGGAAGTTGACGAACGACTGGCCGCTGCCGAACGCACCGCCCTGCGCGGCGCCGACCGGCGAGCTGCCGGGGATGCCGAACTGCGGAAGCTCGTTCAGCGCGTCGGCCGCGTTGACGAAACCGCGCTGCTCGATCGCCTGCGAATTGAGGACCGTCGACGGCTGGACCGTGTCGAAGTTCGGCTTCGGAACGCGCGAACCGGTGACCACGATGGTGCCTGCCGCGGGAGCGCCTGCCGAAGCCGGTGCGTTCTGGCCCTGGGTCTGGAGGCAGGTCGCGCGCTGCGCTGCGTCGGTCAGCGTCGAACAGTCGACGGCAACGTTATTACGCTGCGCATCCTGTTGCTGGGCGTTCGTTTGCGCGAACGCGGGGCTGGCCCAGGCGGCGGCGCTGATGGCGACTACCGAAGTGGACGCGGCGAATCGAGAGATCGGCTGGCAGATACGCATTGACGGGGTCCCCTAAGAAACAGAGGGCCATCGTGTACGGAGCGCCGCAAAAGGGCAATAAATCCGCCTACCGAACGATAAGTTCTTCACGGACCTGTTGCGGAAATGTAACAGCTATGTCGGCCGCCCGACAGTGGCCGAAAGCCGCGCCCGCCAGGTCAATAGCGATAGTGATCCGGCTTGAACGGGCCGTCGGCGGAAACGCCGATGTAGCCCGCCTGCTTGTCGCTGAGCTTGGTCAGCCTCACGCCGAGCTTCTCGAGGTGGAGCCGAGCGACCTTCTCGTCGAGGTGCTTCGGCAACACGTAAACGTCGTTCTTGTACTTGTCGGCACCGGTCCACAGCTCGATCTGCGCGAGCACCTGGTTGGTGAAGCTCGAGCTCATCACGAAGCTCGGGTGGCCGGTGGCGTTGCCGAGGTTCACCAGCCGCCCCTTCGACAGCACGATGATCTTCTTGCCGTCCGGGAACTCGACTTCATCCACTTGCGGCTTGATTTCGGTCCATTTCATGTTGGCCAGCGCGCCGATCTGGATCTCGCTGTCGAAGTGGCCGATGTTGCAGACGATGGCCATGTTCTTCATGTTTCGCATGTGATCGAGCGTGATCACGTCCATGTTGCCGGTGGCTGTGACGAAAATGTCGGCGCGCTTGGTCGCCTCCTCCATCGTCACGACCTCATAGCCCTCCATCGCGGCCTGAAGCGCGCAGATCGGGTCGATCTCGGTGACGAGAACGCGTGCACCGCCATTGCGAAGCGAGGCGGCTGAGCCCTTGCCGACGTCGCCGTAACCGGCGACGCAAGCGACCTTGCCGGCCAACATCACGTCGGTCGCGCGTCGGATCGCGTCGACCAGGGATTCCTTGCAGCCGTAGAGATTGTCGAACTTCGACTTGGTCACGCTGTCGTTGACGTTGATCGCCGGGAACGGGAGCTTGCCCTGCTTGGCGAGGTCGTAGAGGCGGTGAACGCCGGTCGTGGTTTCCTCCGACACGCCCTTGATCGCCTCGACCGTCTGGGTGAGATAACCTGGTCTCTCGTTGAGGAAGCGCCTCAGCGTGACACAGAAGATCTCTTCTTCCTCGTTCGACGGAGCGAACAGCTGCTCGCCCTTCTCGACGCGATAGCCCCAGAGCGCGAACATCGTCGCGTCGCCGCCGTCGTCGAGGATCATGTTGCAGGTCGTGTCGCGACCCCAGTCGAAGATCCGCACGACGTAGTTCCAATAATCCTCGAGCGTCTCGCCCTTGATCGCGAACACCGGGATGTTGCGCGCCGCAATCGCCGCGGCGGCGTGGTCCTGGGTCGAAAAGATGTTGCAGCTCGCCCAGCGCACCTCGGCGCCGAGCTCGATCAGCGTCTCGATGAGCACGGCAGTTTGGATCGTCATATGAAGCGAACCGGTGATCCGCGCGCCCTTCAGCGGCTTCGACCCACCGAACTCCTCGCGAAGCGCCATTAGGCCCGGCATTTCGGTCTCGGCGATTTCGATCTCCTTGCGACCGAAATCGGCGAGGCCGAGGTCCTTCACGACATAGTCGTTGAAACGGGTTTCAGCCTGCGTCGCCACGTGAAAAGTCTCCGAATGAAAGATTGGTGCCTGTGTCGGCCCCGGTCGCGGCAGCCCCTAGCCGCCGCCCGTCCGAAAGGCAAATATAAAGAATTCTTTATATGTGCCACTCGAGGCGGGCACGCTCCCCTTGAACGGCACAGTCCAGCGCTCTAGCCCGAGTCAATGATTTCCGCCGGCGAGGGCAATCTACATCTGCGACAGGCAGCGCTCGCCAATCAGCTTGGGCAGTGGCAGCAGTCGGAAGCGATCGCGCGCGCCTATCTCAGGTCTTCCGGCGACGATCCGCTTGCGCTCGCCATTCTCGGCGATGCGCTCGTCGGCCAGCGGCGCGCGGTTGACGCCGAAAAGGTCTTTCGAAGGGCGATCAGGGCCGACCGGCGGTCCGCGCCGGCTCGGCTGGGACTTAGCCGAACCCTCGAACTGCAGTGCCGCATCAGGGAAGCGGTTCGACCGCTGGACGACCTTCTGGCCGAGCAGCCGGACCGCGCGGACATTTGGGAACAGCTCGCTCAGCTTCTCGGACGCGCGCAGCGGTTCGATCGAGCTATCGAAGCGCACGAGCAAGTCCTTCACTTGAACGGCGACAACCCTCGCGTGTGGCTCGAATATGCGCTGGCGCTGCGGTTCGGCGGGCGATCATCCGATGCCCTGCAGGCGTTGCGGCGCTCGCTGGAGCTGGATGCATCCTATGCGCCCGCCTGGTGGGTGATGGCGACCATCGCACCCGATGCGATAAGCGAGGCGGATCTCGCCCAGATTGAAGGCGCCCTGGCGAAGGCCGGGCACGACCAGATCCAGCGCTTCCTGCATATCGCGCTCGCGACCGTGCTCGATTATCGGCGGGAATTTGAGCGCGCATATCGCCACTTCGCGGTGGGCAAGGCGATTGGCGCGAGCGGCTCGAGGCACGATCCCGGCCAATTGGAGCGCTACACTGCTGCCGCGATCCAGCGCTTCGACAAGCAATTCTTCGATGAGCGCGAGGGATTCGGCGCAAGATCGGACGCGCCGATTTTCATCGTTGGCCTGCCTCGCTCGGGCTCGACGCTGGTCGAGCGCATACTTGGAGGACATTCGAAGATCGAAGCCGCGGGCGAACTGCCGGTCATCCCCAGCCTGATCGATCTGCTCGAAGCCGAAACCCAGAAGCGGTCGGGCTATCGCGACCTACTACCGAACCTGACAGCATCGCGCGCCACTGAACTGGGGGATCTCTACCTTGCTCGAGCGCAAGAATACCGGACGACCGAGAAGCCATTCTTCGTCGACAAGCTTCACATGAACTGGATGCACGTCGCATTCATCAGGCTCATCCTGCCCAATGCGAGGATCATCGATGTTCGCCGTGACGCGCTCGATTGCTGCTGGTCGAACTTCAAGGCGATCTTCACCTCGGGTCATCCCGCAGCTGACGATCTCGGCCATATCGGGCACTTCTATCGCCAATATGTGCGAATGATGGATCATGCCGCGAGCTGGCGCGAAGGCGCCATCCTGAACGTGAGCTATGACGCCCTCGTCGCGGACATTGATCGCGAGACCCGGCGCATGACCGCATTCCTTGGGCTGGAATTCGAGCCGGCCTGCCTGGAATTTCATCGGCTGCAAAAGCCTGCTGCAACCTTCAGCGCTGAGCAGGTGCGCAGGCCGTTGAACCGCGAGGGAATCGGCCGCTGGAAACCCTATCGGGCCTGGCTTGGCCCGTTGTTCGATGCACTCGGGCCGTTGGCCGCGATGGACGCCTAGGCCGCCCCGGTCTCGCTCGCGAGCAAGCGCGGGTCTATGCCTTCGGCCTTGAACGCCGCAGCCCAGCGCTCGTCGGTCGGCGTATCGAACAGGATCTTCTGGCTGGAGCGGGCGGCGAACCAGCCATGCCGGGTCATCTCCTCGTCCAGTTGACCGTGGCCCCAGCCGGCATAGCCGAGCGCGGCGATCCACTGCTTCGGGCCTCGCCCTTCAGCGATCGCGCGCAACACGTCGATCGTCCCCGTCATCGCGAACAGCGGGCCCTGTTCGCCATTGACCTGGAGCGAGTCCTGGCCGCCCCAGTCGGTCGAGTGAAGGACGAACCCCCTGCCCGGCTCGACGGGACCGCCGTGATGGACTGCGCAGTCGGGCGCTTCGCCAGGCTCGATCTCGAGCTGGCGCAGCAGCGCCCTGAAACTGATGCCCGCGCGCTTGTGCCCGATGCCGATGCCGACGGCACCATTCTCATCGTGAACGCACAGCGCAATGACCGCGCGCTCGAAGCGAGGGTCGGCCATCCCGGGCATCGCCAACAGCAGCTTGCCGGACAAGAACGTGGGCTGTTGCGACATCCGGCGACCATGGGACGACGGGACGCGCCGGGCAATACTTGAGACCGTCTTACGGCGAGCCTAAGTCGCGCTTCATCCGTTACGCAAAGGAGCTTTCACATGACGATCCAAATTGGGGAACGCCTGCCCGACGTTCCGCTGGCAATCGCGACGAGCGAGGGTCCGAAACCGACGACCAGCGGCGAATATTTCGCGGGCAAGCGCGTCGCCCTGTTCGCGGTTCCGGGCGCTTTCACGCCCACCTGCTCGGCGCGGCACCTCCCATCCTATGTCGAGAAGGCCGGCGAACTTAAGGGCAAGGGCGTCGACGAGATTGCATGCATCTCGGTCAACGACCCGTTCGTCATGGGCGCCTGGGGCAAGGCTGACGGCTCCGAAGACATCACCATGCTGGCCGACGGCAACGGTGCGTTCTCCGACGCCGTGGGCCTTTCCTTTGACGGCAGCAAGTTCGGAATGGGCAAGCGCTCGCAGCGCTATTCGATGATCGTCAACGATGGTGTCGTCGAGCAGCTCAACGTCGAGGCGCCGGGAGAATATCGCACCTCCAGCGCCGAATATATGCTGGACCAGCTGGCGACCGCCTGACGGTCCACCCGTGTCACGGCACCTTCGGACGAAACGGTGAAACGGCAACTGCGCCCGGGCGTTGATTGGCCACTAACCCGTTCTGTAACATGAAGGAGCAGCGTAACATGGCGACCAACAACCGAGGCGGAAATCGCAGCCGCAGCCGCAACAACAATCCGGAGGGACGCAACCAGTACAGCGGCTGGACCGAGACGGCCAAGGATCGGCCGTTCGCAACGGCAGCGGCCGCGGCCGCCGCGGTCGGCGCCGGCGTTTTCCTGTGGTCGCGCCGCAACCAAATCTCCGATCAGCTATCCAGCCTCAGCGATCAGATCAGCGAGTGGCGCGAGGGAATGTCGTCTGGCAGCGGCTTCGGCCAGGATGACGGCACCGCGGGCGACAGCTTCATTGCAAGCTCGAGCTCCGGCGCGCGCCGCGGCGGGCGCAGGACCCAGACTGAAATTGCCGAAGAGGCGTTGACCCTCAAGGAAACCGGTAAAGCATCTGCATAAGTAACCAGGGGCGCCTTCGGGCGCCCCTTTTCATTGGGCCAGGAAATCCGCGATCGCAGCCCCGAACTCCGGCTTCGTCACGGAACTCATATGCGTGCCCGGCACCTCGCGGAAAACCGCTCGCGGAAGCGCCTCTGCCAGCTCGGCTGCGGAGCCATTGTCATCGTCTTCGGATCCGCACACCACCAGGGTCGGCATGGTGAAGGCCTTGAGCCAGTCGAGGAAGGCGTCGGCGAAGCTCTCGAGCAGGAGACCGGCCGATACCCGGTCGATTTTCTGGCTCTTCATGAACTGGATCGACAGCCAGTGCGGGTCGCCGCGCGGCGCACGATCGAACAGCTCGATCGCCTCGAGGAAGAAATTCTTGCGGCGCTCCCAGTGTCTCAGGCCCTCCAGGCCTGCACCACCCAGAATTGCCCGGCGCGGCCCTAACCCCTCACCCACTCCCTCCACCGTCGTCCGCGCGCCGAGCGAGAAGCCGCCGAGATCGAAGTCGCCGAGGCCCAGATTCGCAACCAGCTCGCGCAGGTCTCGGGCGAGGATTCCCCGCGGATAATGCTCGGGCTCATGAGGCTTGCCGCTGAGGCCGTGGCCACGAAGGTCGGGCATGATGACCCGAAAGCCCTCGCTCGCGATCCGCTCCGCATGGCCGAAGCGAATCCAGTTCATATTTGCGTCGGAGAACAGGCCATGGAGCAGGATGACCGGGCGCCCTTCGCCGAGCTCATGATAGGCGAGGTCAATACCGTCCGACGCGGTCCAATGGCTAACGGTCGCCGCGCTCATCCCGGGAAGCTGCCAGTGGCCTCGACCCATTTGTCGACGAGCTTCTGATAGTCGCCGGTGCAAGTTTGCGGCAGTCCCTCGGTGTTCAGCCAGTCGCGGTGGATGCTTTCGGCCCCGAAGTGGTGCGTCGGCTTGAACCGTGACGGATCGTCGAAGCTTGCGATCGTGACGTCCATTGTCCCGCTGCCCGGCGTGAACGCAAAGCCAAGCGAGGTGCCGCAGCTCGCACAATAAGGCCGGCGCGCGATGGGCGAGCTTTGATACCAGTCCGGTTCGCCCTGCCACTCGATTTCGTCTTCCTTCACATGTTTGAAGGCGATCGAGATCGAGCCGGTCGCGCGCTGGCACATCCGGCAGTGGCAGAGATAGGCTTTGTCGTCGTGGACCTGGGCCGTGTAGCGGACGCGGCCGCACGCGCACCCCCCGGTCATTTGCTCGCCCATACGCACCTCCCTTGGTGGCCAGCCCCTTGCGCGGCTAAGGGGCGACATGTCCAGCGCTCCTGGCCCTGACGAGATCGCCCGCGATGCGGCCTGGCTTGCTCAGGCGCTCGACCCGTCGGCGGGAAGCGTCCGCTTCGTCGCCATGGACCGTGACAGCTACCGGGCCGCGAGCTTCCTCGACGACCGGCTGCTGCAACAACCCGTGGACGCCCAGATTGTCGCTTGGCCAGCGGTTGAGGCAGCCATGGCCGGCGAAATGCGGACCGACGCGCGCTGGATCTTCCATATCGGCCACGTCGGCTCGACCCTTGTTTCGCGCCTGCTCGGCGAGTTGGAGGGCGTGCTTGGCATCCGCGAGCCGCGAATCCTGCGCGACCTGGCGATGAGCCCGCCGGCGGTGCGCGCGGGCTACGTCGGACCGATGGCGAAGCTCATGTCGCGCACCTTCGCCGCGGATGAAATCGCCTGCGTCAAGGCGACGAGCTTCGCCAGCGAGATTGCAGCGGAACTCGTGCCGACGAATGAGCGCGCGCTCTTCCTGTACGCACGGCCTGGCAATTATGTCGCGAGCATCCTGGCCGGAGAAAACAGCCTCAAGGAACTGCACGCGCTCGCCGATTATCGCCGGCAACGGCTGCAATTACGCGGCCTGAGCTTCCCGCAACCTCGGAATGACGCCGAGCGCGCGGCAATCGCCTGGGCCTGCGAAATGACCTCGCTCGAAGCGGCTGCCGAATCGATGGCCGACCGTCGCATCGACTGGACCGATTTCGATGCCATGCTTGGAGACATGCCCGCCGCGCTGGCCAGGGTCGCCGACCATCTCGGCTTGGATAGCGATCCCGCGACGCTGCGGGCGATCGTCGCCGGCCCGCTTATGCAGCGCTACTCGAAGGCGCTCGAATATGAATACAGCCCCGCGCTTCGAAACGAGCTCATCGCGCAGGAAGTCCGCTGTCAGGAGGGCAGGATCGAGGCCGCCGTGGCCATGCTTCGCGCCCACGCGCAACATTCCCTATTGCTCGCGCGCGCCTTAGACCGCAGTCGAGAAAGCTGATGTATCGAATCCTGCAACTGCTGACCCAAGCCGAGGTCGCCGAGTGCCGGCGCATCGCCGAGACGTCGCAATTCGCCGACGGGCGGCTCACCAATCCACACAACACCGCGAAGCAGAACGAGCAGCTCCACGAGCCGCAGGCCTACCAAAAGAGCTCGCAGCTGTTGCTCCAGGCGTTCGGACGCAGCGACGAGTTCCGCGATTTCGCCTTCCCGGTGATGATCGCCCCGCCGTTCCTGACCCGTTACCGGCCCGGGATGAAGTACGGGCTGCACACCGACGCGGCCTTCCTGCGCTCGCCCCTCGGCGAACTCCGCAGCGACCTTAGCTGCACGATCTTCCTGAACGAGCCCGAAAGCTACGAAGGTGGATCGCTGCACATCCTGCTTGGCGACGCCGAGCTTCGCTTCAAGCTGAAGCCCGGCGAGTGCGTCGTCTATCCATCGGACACGTTCCACGAGGTCGAGCCGGTCACCAAGGGTGAGCGGCTGGTCGCGATCACTTTCATCCAGAGCCGCATCCCCGACCCGTTTCGTCGGAACCTGCTGTTCAACCTTAACGAAGTCGCGGCGCTCGAAGGTCTCAAGATGGATCAGGACAACTACAACCGCCTGCAGCTCGTCCAGGCTCAGCTGCTGCGTTACTGGGGTGAAAAGCCCTAGGCGGCTTTCCGTAGGTGCTTGCGGCCTAGCAGCTCGGCGATCTGAACTGCGTTGAGCGCGGCGCCCTTGCGCAGGTTGTCGCTGACCACCCACAGGCTGAGGCCGTTCTCGACCGTCGGATCCTCACGGATCCGGCTAACGTAGGTCGCATAGTCGCCAACCGCCTCGACCGGCGTCACGTAACCGCCGGGTTCGCGCTTATCGACCACCATCACGCCCGGTGCTTCGCGCAGGATTGAGCGCGCCTGGTCGGCCGAAAGCTCATTCTCGAACTCGATGTTCACCGCTTCCGAATGGCCGACGAAGACCGGCACCCGGACACAGGTCGCGGTGAGCTTGATCGAGGGGTCGAGGATCTTCTTGGTCTCGACCACCATCTTCCACTCTTCCTTGGTCGACCCGTCGTCGAGGAAGACGTCGATGTGCGGGATCACGTTGAACGCGATCTGCTTTGAGAAGAACTCGGGGGCGTTGGGATCCCCGACGAAGATGTTGCGGGACTGCTCGAACAGCTCGTCCATGCCGCGCTTCCCGGCACCGGAAACCGACTGGTACGTGGCGACGACCACGCGCTTGATCTTCGCTGCGTCGTGGAGCGGCTTCAGCGCGACGACCAGCTGCGCGGTCGAGCAATTGGGGTTCGCGATGATGTTCTTGCGCGTGTAGCCGCTGATCGCCTCGGCATTCACCTCGGGCACGATCAGGGGAACGTCCGGGTCCATCCGGTAGAGCGAGGAATTGTCGATCACCGTGCAGCCGGCCCCAGCGGCCTTCGGAACGTAGATCTTCGATACTTCCGAGCCCGCGGCGAACAGCGCGATGTCCCAGCCCGCGAAGTCGAAATGCTCGAGGTTCTTGACCTTCAGCGTCTCGCCGCTGTCGCCGAAATCAATCTCGTCGCCGGTCGAGCGCGAAGACGCCACCGCGGCGATCTCGTCGAGCGGGAATTGGCGCTCGGCGAGGATGTTGAGGATCTCGCGCCCGACATTGCCCGTCGCGCCGACGACTGCGACCCGATAACCCATCTTCCAGTGCTTTCCTCAGCTCGACCGAGAGGCGCGAGGTGGGCGTGGCACAGGCGATTGTCAACGCGCGCGCACTTGTGACACTTACCGCGCTTGCAGGGGAAGCAGATGAAGCTCGATCGGGATTCATGGCGCGGGCTGCTGGTTGTAGCGCTACTCCTTGCCGGGTTCGCGCTTAAGGGGGCGCTCCTGGCTCCGCCCGCTGTGCCCTCCAGCGGCAGCTTCGGCGAGTTCCATACCGATCGCGCGCTCGCCCGGCTGCAGCGGGTACTCAGCGATCAGCGCCCCCACCCGGTCGATACCACCGCCGACGATGCAGTTCGCGATCGGCTGATTGCCGAGCTGAATGCGATCGGACTTCAGTCGCGTATCCAGGAGGTCGAGGATTGCAGCGGCTTCCCGAAGTCGCGCGTGGTCAGCTGCTCGCGCGTCCGCAATGTCATCGCGACGGTGCCTGCGCGCTTAGCGGGACGTCACCTGCTGATGAGTGCGCATTACGACAGCACGCCAACGGGTCCCGGCGCTGGCGACGACGGGATCGGCGTCGCGACATTGCTCGAGGTCGGCGCAATCCTGAAAGCATCGCCTCCGCCGCGGCCCGTCACGCTGCTGTTCAACGAAGGCGAGGAATATGGCCTCAATGGCGCCGCCGCGTTCGTTCGTCGCGATCCCGAAGCGCGTCAGGTCAACTCGCTGATCAACATCGACGGGCGCGGGGTCGCCGGCCCGGCCTTCATGCACGAGACGAGCGATCCCAACGGCGCAGCTATGGCCGCCTACGCAAGCGCCGCCAGGCGGCCTTACGCCAACTCGATCAGCACCGACTTCGCAAAGCTCATCCCGAATTCGACGGACGTCGTCTTTTACAAACCGACCGGCTGGACTCTGCTCAACTATGCGTGGCTCGGAAACGAGACGAGATACCACTCACCGGGCGACCGGATCGAAGCGCTTGACCGAACGACTGTCGGGCATATCGGCAGGGAGGTTTTGGCCGCTGCGCGAACGCTGTCATCGATCCCCGACCCGGCGCGGGCTGGCTCGGGACGGGTGGTGTTCACCGATATCGCCGGCCGGGCATTCATTCGCCTGCCCCTCGCCGTCGCAGCCATCCTGCTCGCGATCCTGGTTGGCGCCGCATCGCTCCTCGCCTGGCGGCGGAGGGCGCTGGGCAAGCCCTTGCTCGTCTCGCTGGTCATGACAATCGGCGGAATCGCTGCAGCGACCGGCCTCAGCTTTGTCCTCAGTCTCCTCAGACCAGGAGACTTTTGGCGCGCTCATCCGCTCGTCCCTTACCTAGCCCTCTACGCTCTGCTGACGCTGATGATGGCCGGGATCCTGGCGAAGCTCGAGGCGGGCGTCGGCAGGCGGCGAATGCGTTCGGCGGCCTGGCTCCTGGTCCTGCTGTTTGGCGCCCTGTTGGCCGTGGCATTGCCCGGCGCGACGATCCTCTTCCTGCTCGCGCCCGCTTTGGCCGTGATCGCTATCGCCGTTGACGAGCGTAACCCTAGGCTTGCAGTCATCCTCGCGACCGGCGCGGCCGTCCTCCAGTTCATCATGTTCGCGGAGTTCCTCGCGGCGATCGAAATGCTGCTGATCGACGGGCCGCTGTGGGCCGCGCTTCCGCTCGCCGCGCTGGCGATCCTTCCCGTTCTGGTCGAGCTGGAGCCGACGCGACTGCGGCCCGCGATGGGATTGGCAGTGTTGGTCGCGGTCGGCTTCTCTGTCGCTGCGCTGGCAATCCCGCGGGCCAGTGAAGAACGGCCGCTCGGGCTCAGCATCGATTATTATCGGGAAGCCAATTTCGGCAAAGCCAATTGGGCGATCGCAACTAAGCAAGCGCCATTGCCCGCCTCATTCCCCGGCCAGTGGCACAAGGGGACGCTGCCCTACAACGGACGAACGCGCTGGGTCGCGACAGCACCTTTGCTCACCTCTCCGGTTGCGACCGCGCGTCTGGTGGCGAGCGCACCGGCGGGCAGCGGGCGACGCATTCGCATCGCTTTGTCACCCGGCGGCGGCGACGCCGTCGCGATCCGCTTCCCGAAAAGCGCGAAGGTGATCGCCCTCGGCCTACCTGGGGAGCCGGTCCCCGTGCCCGCGAAGGGCGAACCCAAGAAGGCCGCGCTGCGCTGCACCGGCCGTTCGTGCGAGGGTCTGGTCATCGAAGCGCTGCTCGGCGACGCCCACCCTGTGACCGTCGAGCTTTACTCGACTCGGTTCGGCCTGCCGCCGCAGGCCGGGCCACTGCTCGCCGCGCGACCGCCGCCGAACGCCATCCCACAATATGCGCCGGATTCGACGATCACGCGCAGCCATGTGAAGCTCTGACCGACTCGCTCCGCTTGTGCTATGGCAATCGCCGGCGCCCGGCGCCGCGTTCGCCGGACGGCACCGTTCATGAGGAGGTGTCATGGCGACCCGCAGCATCAACTCGTCGACCGCGCGTCGAGCAAGAAAGATAACCGTCCGGCACATCACCGACGACGACCTCAGGATCGCGCTCCGCCAGGGGCTCGAGGATTTCAACGACCTGCGCGGGGACCTTTTCTTCGCAGGCCTGATCTACACGTTGATCGGGATCGCCGCCGTAGCGATGACGACCAACATGCCGCTGCTGCCTTTCTTCTACCCGGTGGTTGCAGGTGTCGGCCTCCTCGGGCCGGTGGCAGCCGTCGGCTTCTACGAGCTCGCCAAGCGTCGCGAGGCCGGACAGGAAGTCCACTGGTTCAATTTTCTCGACGTCCGGAAACGGAAGACTGTCGACGACATGGGGATCGTCGCGGCCCTGTTGCTGGTCATCTTCGTCGCCTGGCTCATCAGTGCGGGCATCCTCTATGCCCTGCTGTTCGGCTGGGCGACGCCGCAGTCGGTTTCCGAGTTCCTGGCCATGGTCTTCACCACGCCGCGCGGCTGGGCGCTGATCGGCATCGGCGCCCTGGTGGGAATTGGCTTCGGCTGGATCGTGCTGGCGTTGAGCGTCGTGTCGCTGCCGATGCTGGTCGACCGCAACGTGACCGCGTCCGAAGCGGTCTCCACGTCCTGGCGAGCGGCCCATGCCAACAAGGGCGAGCTATTCCGCTGGGGACTGGTCGTGACCGTCTTGCTGGCGCTCGGCTCACTGCCTCTGTTCGTTGGCCTCGCCTTCGTCCTGCCGTGGCTCGGCTATTCGACCTGGCACCTCTACACCCGGCTCATCGATCGCGGCGCCTAGCGCGGCGCGACGATGCCGTGGGCGCTGAGGAACCGCAGGATGCTGTTCCAGCGGTGAGCGGACGTCTTGGGTGATCCCGAGCGGTGGGTTTCGCCCGGATAGAGCATCATCTCGAACTGCACGTTCGCATGCTGCAGGTCGGCGATCAGCTCGGAGCTGTTCTCGAAAAAGACATTGTCGTCGGACATGCCGTGAATGATCAACAGCGGGTCGGCGATCCGGCCTGCATCCGCCAACGCGTCTGACTTCGCGTAAGCCGCAGCGTCGGCTTGGGGCGTCCCCATGTAGCGCTCGGTGTAAGCAGTGTCGTAAAGCTCCCACTTGGTGACCGGCGCACCGGCGATCCCGGCGGCGTACAGGCCCGGATCGGCCTCCATCTGCTTCAAGGTCATGTAGCCGCCGTAAGACCAGCCATAGAGCGCGATCGTGCCGGGATCGACATAGGGCAGCGTCTTCAGGAACAGCGCACCGGTCTTCTGGTCGTCGACCTCGACTCCGCCCATTGCGCGATAAATCTGCTTTTCGAAATCGACGCCGCGGTTCGGGCTGCCGCGATTGTCGATCGTAAAGACGATGTAACCTTTGTGGACGAGCGCTTCGTCGATCGCCGAGACCCACGCCTTCGTGACTTGCTGCCCCGTCGGCCCGCCATAATGTTCGAAGAATACCGGGTATCGCTTGCCGGGCTCGAGCGGCGGCGTGATCATCTTCCAGTAGAGCGTCGAACCGTCGGCCGCCTTGATCGTCCCGAAAGTCGGAAGCCGATGGCTTGCAAGGTACGGCGCATAGGGATGATCGGCGTCGAGCCGATTTTCCTCGACCCAGGTCAGCCGCTTCCCGCTCTCGTCGGCGAGATAGACTTGCGAGGGCTGGCTTGGCGACGAGCGCGTGACCAACAGGGTCTGGCCCTTCTTGTCCATCGAGGCGTCGTTGGCGAAGGCGAGGTCGGTCAGCCGCTGCGGCTCGGCGGGGCTAAGGTAATCGAGCGAATAGACCTGACCGGCGAGCACGTCGTCCTTCGTCGCGGTGAAGAACAGGCGGTGGTTGCGCTGGTCGACGCCGGCCAGCTCCTTGACCACCCACGGCCCCTTGGTCAGCTGCGTCCATTGGCCGTTGGCAAAGCGGTACAGGTGGCCGAAGCCGTCGCGTTCCGACCGCCAAACCAGGCTGCCGTCGTCGAGAAACTTGTAGTCGTCGCCGAGATTGATCCAGTGATGCTCGGCTGCCTTCCCGCTGAAGAGCAGCTTGCTCTTGCCGGTGGCCGGATCGACCACGAGCATGTCCAAGGCGGTCTGGGCGCGGTTCAGGCGCTGGACGTACAGCTTCTTCCCATCGGGCGCCCAATCGACGCGGGCGAGATAGATGTCGCGGTCGGCGCCGAGATCGACCGCCACGCGGTGCCCGCCATTCGGGTCCATGACGAACAACGACACTGCGGCGTTGCGGCGTCCGGCCGCCGGATAGCGTTGCTGGAAGGTGGTCGTCCCCGCGGCTCCGATGGCAGCTCGAGTCAGGACGTCGACGGGGCCGTCATCATATCGCTCGACGGCGATCCGGTTGTCCTTGGGCGACCACCAAAGACCGGTGAAGCTCTTAAGCTCCTCCTGGGCGATGAACTCCGCCTCGCCCCAATGGACCAGGCTCCCCTGGGCAGGCGTGATCGGCTTGCTCAAGCCGTCGAGAGGCCCGACCCACAAACGGTTCTCGCGGACGAACGAGAGATATTTGCCCTTCTCGCTGAGCGCGGCATTGAGCGTCTCGCCCTTGCCGGTTCCCTTCACCCGCCGGACGTTGCCGTCGACGCCTGCGAGATAAAGTGCGCCGTCGAGCGGGACGAGGATCGACTTGCCGTCGGCCGACCAGTCGTAGGTCACGATGCCCTTGAGGCTGACGACGCCCTTGCGCTCGCGCTGCATTTTCTCGGCTTCGGACAGGGCCTGGCCCGTGCCGAGCTTTTCGGAGTCGACCAGCATCGACCATTTGCCGCTCTGGCGGTCGAACGCCCACAGGTCGTAGCGCTGCAGGTCGGTCGTGCGGTTGCGCAGGACCGCGAGGTAGCGACCGTCCGGTGAGAGCTTGGGCAGGCGCGGCACCGGTCCGCTCAGCGACGGGCTGTCGAAAACCCGCTCGATCGTCAGCTCCTTCTGGGGAACTGAGAGCGGCGGAGCGGCGGTGGCGAGGAGCGGCAATATGGCCGCGGCAAGGAAACGCATGCCGCCTTGGTAGCGGCTGCGCTCCTTCCCGCAACTATGTCTCGGAGTTAGGCCTCGGTCGCCTCGGTCTCGGCGCCCTGTCCGCCCGGAACGTCGCGCTGGATTGTGCGGCGCTCGGCGATGCGGGCTGCCTTACCGGTGCGCCCGCGCAGGTAATAGAGCTTCGCGCGGCGCACGTCGCCGCGGCGCACGACCTCGATCTTGTCGATGATCGGCGAATAGAGCGGGAAGACGCGCTCGACGCCTTCGCCGAACGAAATCTTGCGGACGGTGAAGCTGGAGCCGACGCCCTTGTTGGCGCGGGCGATGCAAACGCCTTCGAACGCCTGCACGCGGGTGCGGTCGCCTTCGATCACCTTGACGCCGACGCGCAGCGTGTCGCCGGGGCGGAATTCGGGAACGGGCTTGTCCTTGGTCAGCGCGTCGATTGCCTCGCGCTCCAGGGTCTCGATCAGGTTCATTTCTTCTTCTCTTCTTTTTCAAGCCGCGCGCCAGAGGGCGGTGCCTGCGATGCGCCCCCGTGGCGCTCGATCAGGTCCGGCCGCCGTAGCCGTGTATCTTCGACCGCTCGTTCGTGTCGCCACTCCGCGATCTTCGCATGATCCCCCGACCGCAGCACTTCGGGGATCGTGCGCCCTTCCCATTCCACAGGTCGGGTATAGTGCGGATATTCCAGGAGACCCTGCTCGAAGCTCTCCTCCTCTCCGCTGGAGGCCGCGCCCATTACCCCGGGAAGCAGCCTCACGCAAGCATCCAAGATCACCATCGCGCCGAGCTCTCCGCCGGAGAGCACATAGTCGCCGACGGACACGGGTTCGAGGGGCCGCGCCTCGAAGATCCGCTCGTCGAAACCCTCGAACCGGCCGCACAGCAGGATGACGCCTTCGCCTGCTGCAAGTTCGCGAACGCGCGTCTGCGTCAGTGGCGCGCCGCGAGGCGTGAGCGCCAGCATCGGTCTCCCATCGGCAACGCTGTCGAGCGCGGCGGCGAGGACGTCGGGCCGAAGCACCATCCCCGCTCCGCCGCCAGCCGGCGTATCGTCGACGCTCCGGTGCTTGTCGGTTGCGAAGTCGCGGACGTTGGTCGCCTTGAGGCTCCAGATTCCGTCGCCCAGCGCCTTACCAGCGAGGCTCGCGCCGAGCGGCCCCGGGAACATGTCGGGATAGAGGGTCAGGACGGAGGCTCGAAAGGTCATGTTGGAACCGCCGCTATCACAATCCATTGGGCTGCGCATGGACGAGCAACCCCTCGATTGCCTGGTCGTCGGCGGTGGGCCAGCGGGCCTGACCGCCGCCATCTATCTCGCCCGCTTCCACCTCGACATTCTCGTCGTTGATGGCGGCAAGAGCCGCGCCGCCTGGATCCCATGCACGCGCAACCATGCCGGCTATCCCGACGGGATCGAAGGGAAGGAGCTGCTCAAGCGCATGCGCGACCAGGCCTGCAAATATGGCGCGAAGATCGAGACCGAGTATGTCACCAAGCTCGAACGCGACGAAGCGACGGGCCTGTTCACCGCGACCTGGGGATCGGGCAGCGCCGTGGCGCGAACCGTCCTGCTCGCGACCGGCCTCACCAACCGCCGCCCGCCGATGGACGAAGAGCTCCACGACGACGCGCTGGCCCGCGGCCTCGTCCGCTATTGCCCGATCTGCGACGGTTACGAGGTTACCGACAAGCGCGTCGGCGTGATCGGCAGCGACAGCCATGGCGTCGCCGAAGCCGTCTTCATTCGCAGTTTCACGGCCGACGTGACCTTGATTGCCCCCGACAGGGCTATGCGGCTGAATCCGGAGGACAATGAGAAGCTGAAGGATGCGGGGATCGAATGCGTGAATGGTCCCGCTCAGGCGGTCGCGATCACCGGCGACTGTATCGTGGTCGACACCGCGGAGGGGCACTACGCCTTCGACAGCATCTATCCCGCTCTAGGCTCTGACACGCACACGCAGCTCGGCGAGATGGTGGGCGCGAAGCTCGCCGATGACGGCTGCTTCCTGTGCGACGACCACCAGCGCACGAGTGTCAGTGGCCTCTACGCCGCCGGCGATGTCGTCCACGGCCTCGACCAGATCAGCCATGCAATGGGCGAAGGCGGAGTCGCCGCAACGACCATCCGCAACGATTTGTGCTCAAAGGAACCGCGCTGGCGCGAGGCGCCGAAGGAACTGGAAGAGGCCGCAGAGGGCAGCTAGGCGAGGAACTCCGGATCAAGGATGATCTTCCCGTCGTCCAGGTCGGCAATCCCCGGCTTGAACGGAATCAGCGAACGCGCGCCGCCCTCGCGTTCGATCTCGAGCAGGTCGCCGGCACCGTAGTTTTCGATGGCAACCACCGTCCCAAGCGGCGTCCTGTGAACATCCAAAGCGGGCAACCCGATCAGGTCGGCGTGATAATATTCGCCCTCCTCGAGCGGCGGCAGCGCGGACCGGTCGACCTCGACGAGAGACCCGCGTAACGCCTCTGCAGCCGAGCGGTCGGCAACCCCTTCGAATCGCGCAACGGCCGTCTTGCCGCCGTCGCTAATGGAAAGGAGGCGCCTCTCGACGCCTCCCACGAAAAGCTTCTCATGGCGCGACAGGCTCTCAACGCTCTCACTGAACAGCTTGAGCCGAACTTCGCCTTTGACTCCATGAGCGCCGGCGACCGCGGCAAGCGCGATCCGCTTGTCCGAAGCCGCTGGCGTCATGATTACTCGGCCTTCGCGCCCTCTTCAGCGGACTGCGAAGCCTCTTCAGCCGCAACAGTGGTTTCCGCCGCAGCTTCCTCAGGGGCACCTTCAGCCGGCTCCTGCGCCGATTCGCCGGTCACTTCAGCAGCGGGCTCATCGCCGGCGTCGCTGTTGGGCGTTGCTTCATTGGCTTCGGCAGCCGGAGCTTCCTCCGCGGCCGGCGCCTCTTCGACGGCCGCTTCGGCGGGCGGCGTTTGCTCGCTCACCTCGTCCGCAACGGCTTCAGCTTCGGGCGTCGGCTCTGCAGTGGCTTCTTCCACGGCCTCGGCGACCACGGCCTCGGCTTCTTCCTGCGTCTCTGCAGGGGCCTCTTCCTGCGGAGCGGCAGCAGCCTCGGCGGCTTCCTGCTCACGCTTGGCGCGCTCCTCCAGCCGCTCCTTGGCCTTCTCGCCCGGCTCGGCCTTCTTCGGATTGTTGCGCGCCGGACGCTCCCTGAGGCCAGCGGCGTCGAGGAAGCGAAGGACGCGATCGGACGGCTGGGCGCCAACGCTCAGCCAGTGGCTGATGCGGTCAGCGTCGAGTTTCACGCGATCGGGCGAATCCTTCGCCAGCAGTGGGTTGTAGGTGCCCACCTTCTCGATGAAACGGCCGTCACGGGCGTTGCGGCTGTCGGCCACCACGATCCGGTAATAGGGGCGCTTCTTGGCGCCGCCACGCGAAAGACGAATTGAAACTGCCATTGTACTTCCTTTCGTAAACTATTCTATTTCTTTGAAAACTTGTCGAAACCAGGGGGCAGGTTGAACGGCGATCCGCCGCCAAGGCCTGGCAAGGCTCCGGGCGCTCCGCCGAGCCCAAGGCCGCCCGGAGGCATTGCCCCTGGCGGCGCGATCCCGCCCAACGCGCCTTCGAGGCCGCCCTTGCTGAACATCGCGGCTAGCTTTCCAAGGCCACCCATCTTCTTCAGCCGCTTCATTGCCGTCGACATTTCCTGGTGCATCTTCAACAGCTTATTGATCTCCTGCACGGTCGTACCGCTGCCCTTGGCGACGCGGATCTTGCGCTTGGCGTTGATGATCTCCGGCTTTGAGCGCTCCTTCGCGGTCATCGACGAGAGCATCGCCTCCATGTGGACCAGCGCCTTGCTGTTCTGCGCCTGGTCCATCGCGCCCTTCATGCCTTTGAGGCCCGGCATCATGCCCGCCAGCGCGCCCAGGCCGCCCATGCGCTGCATCTGACGCAGCTGGGCCCAGAGGTCGTCAAGGTCGAACTTGCCCTTGGCCATCTTGGCCGCGAGCTTCTCGGCGTCCTCGACCTGGATCGTCTCTGCCGCCCGCTCTACCAGGCTGACGACATCGCCCATCCCGAGTATTCTTCCGGCGACCCTCTCAGGGTGGAAGGCCTCGAGCTTGTCGATCGCCTCGCCCACGCCGGCGAACTTGATCGGCTTGCCGGTCACCGAGCGCATCGACAGCGCCGCGCCGCCGCGCGCATCGCCGTCCATCCGGGTCAGGATCACGCCGCTGAGCTCGACCTCGCCGGCAAAGCCCTTGGCGACATTGACCGCGTCCTGGCCGGTCAGGCTGTCGACGACGAGCAGGGTCTCGGCCGGGTTCGATGCTGCCGCGACGGCCTTCATCTCCGCCATCAGCTGGTCGTCGACGTGCAGGCGGCCCGCGGTATCGAGCAGGACCACGTCGTACCCCTGCAGCTTCGCCGCGTTCAGCGCGCGCTTCGCGATATCGACGGGCTGCTGGCCGGCGACGATCGGCAGCGTGTCCACCTCGGCCTGCCTCCCGAGCACGGCAAGCTGCTCCTGCGCGGCTGGCCGGGCGACGTCGAGCGACGCCATCAGGACCTTCTTCCGCTCGCGCTCCTTCAGGCGCTTGGCGAGCTTGGCCGTGGTGGTCGTTTTGCCCGAGCCCTGCAGGCCGACCATCAGGATCACCGCAGGCGGCGTGACGTTGAGGTCGAGCTCGGCGGTCTCGGCGCCGAGCGTCTCGACCAGCGCATCGTGGACGATCTTGACGACCATCTGCCCCGGCGTGACCGAGCGCAGCACCTCCTGGCCGACGGCTTTCTCGGTGACTCGGTCGACGAAGTCGCGCGCGACCGGCAGAGCGACGTCGGCCTCGAGCAAGGCAACGCGAACTTCGCGCATCGCCGAGCGCACGTCGGCCTCCGTCAGGGCGCCACGGCCCCGAAGCCGGTCGAATACGCTGCCGAGCCGCTCGCTCAACGTGTCGAACATTCAAATCTCCTCAACGACCTGAGCAGCCCATATGGGGTCGCCAAACGCAATTTGAGCCGGCGGACGAAACCTCGTCGGCCGGCTTGCACCCTTGGGCGCTCACATCGATGTCTGTCCGAAGACGCCGCGGCGCTTAGCCGCTTATGGCGCCGAGTTCAACCGCGCGGCTTGCCCCCGCCCGGCTTGCCGCCACCACCGCCATTGCCGCCGCCCTTGGGCGGCCGACCTCCCCGCCGGTGACCATGTGCGGGCCCGCGTGGCGGACCGCGCCGGTCCGGCCGCTGGCGCTCGGGCACCCGATCGAGCGGCCGCGACTGTTGCATCTGCTGTCGGGGGCCGACCGCATAGCCTTCCTTCAGCAGTGATGTGAACGCCGACCGCGTGCTCTCGGCGATCTGGTCCTGCAGCTCTTTGGGGAGGTCAGCGAGCGTGATGTTGGGATGAATCGCCTGCACATCGCGCAGCAGCTGGTTGGGCAGGCCGCCCGAGGCGCGCTTCAGCGCCGCGACGGCATCGATGATCGCCGAGAAGAGGATCGATTGCATGACGTCATTCGCAGCTTTCTGCATTCGATCCCGTCCCTCGCTGGTGGACTTGGCGCATGCCGCTCCCTAAGTCCCCGCCGCACATGAGCGTCCGCAGCCCCAACGCGCAGCTTGCCGTCCTCTACGAGCACCCGCAGTGGTTTCAACCCCTGTTCGCGGCGCTCGACCGACGCGGCTTGAGCTATGAAGCGATCAAGCTCTCGGGCCATTCGTTCGATCCGGCGAGCCAGGAAGTCCCGGCTCCGCTGGTCCTTAGCCGCGTCGCGCAATCGAGCTTCCTGCGCGAAACCGAGCATCCGATCTTCTATGCAGAAGCGCTGCTCGATCATTGGGCCGGGCTTGGAGCACGCGTCCTCAACGGCGCCGACGTGCTTGCAATCGATTCCTCCAAGGCGCGGCAGCTGTCGCTGATCGGGTCTCTGGGATACGCGATTCCCGAGACGCGCGTGGTCCACAGGGTTGGCGACCTGGGCGCTGCTGCGGAAGGTATGAGCTTTCCGTTGCTCGTGAAGGCGAACATCGGCGGATCGGGCGCTGGCATCACCCGTTATTCGTCGCTCGGCGAGCTCCAGGCGTCGATCGCCGACCGCACCGTCCCGCAATCGGTCGACCAGGTCCTGCTCGTCCAGGACTATGTCTCGCCGCGCGGCGGGACGATCATTCGAATGGAAACGCTTGCCGCCCGCTTTCTCTACGCCATCGAGGTCGAGAGCAGCGGCGACAGCTTCGACCTCTGCCCGGCAGACGCTTGCGTCGCTCAACCCGGGCGCAAGGCGATCGGGATGACCGCGGTCACGCCGGCGCCGCACCTCATTGAAGCCGCCGAGCGCATCGCGAAGGCCGCCGGCCTTGATCTTGGGGGCATTGAGGTCATGATCGACGACCGCGACGGCACGCCTCGCTTCTACGACATCAACGCCATGTCGAATTATGTCGCCGATCCGCTGAAAGTGCTCGGCTGGGATCCGCACGAGCGGCTGATCGACTATCTCGAGACCTTGATCGCGGAAAGGCAGGCGGCATGAGGTTCGGATATTGGATGCCCGTGTTCGGCGGCTGGCTGCGCAACATCCCCGACGAGGGAATGGCCGCCAGCTGGGACTACGTGAAGCGCCTTACCAAGCGCAGCGAGGAGACCGGCTGGGACCTGACGCTCATCGCCGAGCTGAACCTCAATGACATCAAGGGCGTCGACCAGCCGGCGCTCGACGCCTGGTCGACCGCCGCCGCGCTCGCGGCCGTGACGTCATCGATCGAGCTGATGGTGGCGGTTCGGCCCAACTTCCATCAGCCGGCCCTGTTCGCGAAGGAAGCCGCGAACATCGACAACATCTCGGGCGGGCGGCTGGCGCTCAACGTGGTCTCTTCGTGGTGGGCCGATGAGGCAACCCAATACGGCCTCCAGTTCGACCAGCACGACGACCGTTATGCGCGCACCACCGAGTGGCTTCAGGTCGTTGACGGTCTTTGGACCAAGGATCGCTTCAGCTTCGACGGCGATCGCTACAAGCTCGACAAGGCCATCTGCGAGCCCAAGCCGGTGAAGAAGCCACGCCCGACAATCTACGCGGGCGGCGAAAGCGAGGCCGCAAAGACGATGATCACCACGCTCTGCGACGCCTATGTGATGCACGGCGATCCGGCCGAGGCGATTGAGCCCAAGATTACCGACATGGAGCAGCGCCGCTCGGCCGTCGGCAAGGGACGGATGCAGTATGGCATGGCCGCCTTCGCAATCGTCCGCGACAGCGAGACCGAAGCCAAGCGCGAGCTCGCGCGCATCACGCAGATGCCACCGACCCCGCCCAAGGGCTTCGACAATTTCGAGCAATGGCTTTCAGGCACCGAGCTCGAGCGCGAGCTCAAGCTTCAAGAATATTCGGTCTCGAACAGGGGCTTGCGGCCTAATCTTGTCGGTACGCCTGAGCAAATCCGCGAGCGGATCGAGGAATATGAAGCCGTGGGCCTAGACCTGCTGCTGCTGCAGATGAGCCCGCAGGCCGAAGAGATGGACCGCTTCGCTGCCCAGGTGATCGAGCCGCTCAAGGCCCGCACGCCGGAGCTCGCCTGACCTCCATGAAGCGGCGGTTCGACAAGATGCACGGCCTCGGCAACGACTTCGTCATTCTCGACGCGCGTACCGAGCCGCTGGAGATGACCCCGACGCTAGCGAAGGCAGTCGCCGACCGCCGGACCGGCGTCGGCTGCGACCAGCTCATCGTGCTGGAGCCAAGCGACAGCGCCGACCTCAAAATGCGGATCTGGAATTCGGACGGCGGAGAGGTCGAAAGCTGCGGCAATGCAACGCGTTGCGTCGTTCAGCTGACCAGCGCGGCCCGCATCGATACCGACGGCGGCCTGCTCGAAGGTGCAGCGGTCGGGACTGAAGTCGAAGTCGCCCTCGTCGAGCCGAGGTTCGGTTGGGAAGACATCCCGCTTGCCTATCCAATGGACACGGCCGCGCTGCCCCTTGCCTGGGGGCCACTCGAAAATCCCATGGCCCTCAACGTCGGCAACCCGCACCTCGTGTTCTTCGTGCCCGACGTGCGCGAAGTGCCGCTCGACGAGCTTGGCCCGCGGATCGAGCACGATCCCGCTTTCCCGGAGCGGATCAACGTCAACGTCGCGGCTGTCACCCATGACCGGCTGAAGCTGCGGACGTTCGAGCGCGGTGCCGGGGAGACGCTTGCCTGCGGCACGGGCGCCTGCGCGACCGCCATCGCCGCAATCGTGTCGAAGCGCGCGCAGTCGCCGGTTGTCATCGACATGGCTGGCGGAAGCCTGACGATCAGCTGGGCTCCAGGCGAGCCGGTCCGGATGCGGGGCAGCGCGACCCATGTCTTCTCGGGCGAACTTGATCTGGACGCGCTGCGATGAGCGTCGAAACGATCACGGTCGGCTGCCGTCTCAACTATGCGGAGAGCGAGACGATCGCCCGTTCCGCTCCGGCCAACGAGGACTGGATCGTCGTCAACAGCTGTGCGGTGACCAACGAGGCGGTGCGGCAAACGCGCCAGGCGATCCGCCGCGCGCACCGCTGGCGACCGAACGCTCAAATCCTCGTCACCGGCTGCGCGGCGGAACTGGATGCGACGTCGTTCGCGGCCATGCCCGGCGTGTCGCGCGTCGTCGGAAATGCGGCCAAGCTCAACGGCTTGGCTGCCAATGACGTCATGGCGCCAGCCGGGCTCCGGCCAACGTCAAGAGCTTCGTCGCGGTGCAGACCGGCTGCGACCATCGCTGCACCTTCTGCTCGATCTGGCAGGCGCGCGGGCCCAGCATCTCGCTGCCCTTCGAGGCAATCCGGGATGCGGTCGCGCGCGAGATCGACCGCGGCGCGAAGGAGATCGTCCTGACCGGGGTCGACATCACCGACTATCGCGGCGGTCTTGGCCGGCTATGCCAACGGCTGCTCGCCGCCGAAGCGCGTCTCACGCGGCTGCGCCTATCCTCGCTCGACAGCATCGAGATCGACGAAGACCTGTTCGAGCTGATCGCGGGCGAGCCCCGGCTGATGCCGCATTTCCACCTCTCGCTTCAGGCGGGAGACGAGATGATCTTGAAGCGCATGAGGCGCCGGCACAGCCGGACCGACGCCGTTCGCACCGTCGAGCACATCAAGGCCGCGCGCAGCGACGCTTCGATCGGAGCTGACCTGATCGCGGGCTTTCCCACGGAAACTGAGGAAATGGCGCTCAACTCGCTCAAATTGCTAGACGATTGCGACGTAATTGCTGCTCACGTCTTCCCCTTCTCCCCCCGACCCAACACGCCGGCGGCGCGCATGCAACAGTTGGAGCGCGAACTGGTCAAGGCTAGAGCGGCACGCCTGCGCCACGCCGCCGCTGCGCGCCGCTCGCGCTGGCTCGAGAGCCTGGTCGGCACCGTCCAGCCCATCTTGGTTGAAGGGGACGGCGTCGGCCACACCGACAATTTCGCTCCCGTCGCGATTCGCGGTGCGCACCGGGCCCAATCGGGGCAGGCGCGAATTACGGGCTCGAACGGCAATCAGCTCACGGCGGTTTGGGCATGAGTTGGCTCGACCGCCTTCGCGGCGGGTTCCAGAAGACGGCTGAGCGGGTCGCCGACAATCTCGGCAGCCTCGTCAAGGAGCAGGCGCTCGACACGGCCACGCTCGATGACATCGAGGAGGCGCTGATCGCGTCCGACCTCGGGCCGGAGGCGTCGCACCGGATCCGCGAGGCGATCGCCGCCCGGAAGTTCGAAAGGCTCGACGAGCGCGGCCTTCGCTCGATCCTCGCCGAGGAAATCGAACAGATCCTCACTCCGGTCGCCAAGCCGCTGGAAGTGTGGGGTTTTCCACGCCCCCACGTCATTCTCGTCATCGGCGTCAACGGATCGGGCAAGACCACCACCATCGGCAAGCTCGCCCATTGGCTGAAGGAGCAGGATTATGGCGTCCTGCTCGCCGCCGGCGATACCTTTCGGGCCGCGGCGATCGAGCAACTCCAGGTGTGGGGGCAGCGCGTGGGCGCGCCAGTCATCGCCGGCAAGGAAGGCGGCGATGCGGCCGGGATCGTGTTCGACGGCGTCAAGCAGGCCACCGCGACAGGCGAGGACGTGCTGATCGTCGACACTGCCGGCCGCCTCCAGAACAAGCAGCATTTGATGGACGAGCTGGCAAAGATCCGTCGTGTGCTAGGCCGGCTGAATCCCGAGGCGCCACACGACATCCTCCTCGTGCTCGATGCGACGACGGGACAGAATGCCCTTGCGCAGGTCGAGGTGTTCCGGGAGACGGCGGGCGTGACCGGCCTCATCATGACCAAGCTCGACGGGACCGCTCGCGGCGGGATCCTTGTCGCCGCCGCCGAGAAGTTCGGGCTGCCGATCCACGCCATCGGCGTCGGCGAGACCGCGGACGACCTTCGTCCGTTCGATCCGCGCGCGGTCGCCCGCGCCATTGCCGGACTGCCGGCCGAATGAGCGATCCCAAAGAGCCGCAGGGCGCGGGCAGGCTGCTGATCGACCTGGGGCCGCTGCTGGTCTTCTTCCTCGTCAACTTCTTAGCGCCGGTGCCCTCGGTGATGAAGATCTTCGTCGCTACCGGGGCATTCATGGTCGCGATGGTCGCGGCGATGCTATTCTCTGCAATCCGCTACCGCCGGATCTCCCCGCTCTTGTGGTTCTCCGGGCTGATGGTCGTGATCCTTGGAGGGCTGACCATCTGGCTGCACAACGAGAGCTTCATCAAGATGAAGCCGACCCTCTATTACGTGCTCGTTTCGGGCCTGCTGTGGTTCGGCCTCGTCACCGACCGCCCACTCCTGCAGCGCGTGCTCGGGAGCACCTACCCCGGCCTCGACGAGCGCGGCTGGGCCAAGCTCACCCGGAACTGGGCGGCATTTTTTGCCTTCATGGCGGTGCTGAACGAGCTCGTCTGGCGGAACAGCTCGACCGACTTCTGGGTCGGCTTCAAATTGTGGGGAGCAATTCCCCTGACCTTCCTGTTCGCACTGGCCAATGTTCCGATGCTGCTGCGCCATGGTCTCGTCCAGGAAGACGCTGCAGCCGTCGAACCGGGACCCGTGGAATGAGCGAACCAATCCTATCTATCCGCAAGCTGCGCAAGGCATATGGGACCGGCGTCGAAGCGTTGAAATCGGTCGATCTGGACATCAACCGCGGCGAAATCTTCGCCCTGCTCGGCCCAAACGGCGCGGGCAAGACGACCTTGATCAATATCGTTTGCGGAATCGTCACGCCAACGAGTGGCGAGGTCCTGGTCAACGGCAAGAACTGGCAGTCCGACTATCGCCACGCCCGGAGCCGCATCGGCCTTGTGCCGCAGGAGCTCACGACCGAGGCGTTCGAGAGCGTCTGGAACACGGTGAACTTCTCGCGCGGCTTATTCGGGCGTCCCCGCAGCGAGGCCTATGTCGAGCAGTTGCTGAAAAGCCTGTCGCTGTGGGACAAGCGCAAGACGGAGATGCGCTTCCTCTCCGGCGGAATGAAACGGCGCGTGATGATCGCCAAGGCGCTGAGCCATGAACCGGAGATCCTCTTCCTGGACGAACCCACGGCCGGAGTCGACGTGGAGCTGAGACGCGACATGTGGGGGCTAGTAAGGAAGCTCCGCGCCGATGGAACGACGATCATCCTCACCACTCACTACATCGAGGAAGCCGAGGAGATGGCGGACCGTGTCGGCGTCATCAGCAAGGGCGAGCTGATCGCGGTCGACGAGAAGAAGGCGCTGATGGCGAAGATGGGCCGGAAGACCCTCGACATCATGTTGGCAGAGCCGCTGTCCGCCATCCCGAGCGAACTCGGGGAGTGGAACGTTCGCCTCGAGCACGACGGCCATGTCCTCTGCTATGAGTTCGACAGCCATGCCGAACGGACCGGCATTGCGTCCCTGATGCGTCGCCTCAGCGACCTCGGGATCGCCTACAAGGATCTGTCGACGCACCAGTCGAGCCTCGAGGACATTTTCGTCGAGTTGGTCCACGCGCCTCGCGAACAGGAAGGTCAGCCGGCATGAACGGGCATGGCATCGCCGCCATCTATCGCTTCGAGATGGCCCGCTGGAAGCGGACCCTGTGGCAGAGCCTGATCACGCCGGTGATCACCACGGCGCTTTACTTCGTGGTCTTCGGATCGGCGCTCGGCAGCCGGATGACGAGCATGGAAGGCATCAGCTTCGGGGCATTTATCGTGCCGGGCCTCACGCTCCTCAGCGTGTTCATGCAATCCATCTTCAACGCGAGCTTCGGCATTTATTTTCCGAAGTTTACCGGGACGATCTACGAACTTCTATCAGCACCGATCTCGAGCTTTGAGGCCGTGCTCGCCTATGTCGGCGCCGCGGTCACCAAGTCGGTGATCCTGGCGCTGGTGACGCTGGCTACCGCGACCCTGTTCGTCCCCGTCCAGGTGGATCATCCGCTGGCGATGATCCTGTTCCTCGTCGGCATTACCACCGGCTTCTGCCTGTTCGGCTTCGCCATCGGAGTCTGGGCGCAGAATTTCGAGCAGCTGCAGATCATTCCGATGCTGGTGATCACGCCGCTGACCTTCCTCGGCGGCGCCTTCTATTCGGTGAAGGCGCTGCACGAGCCGTTCCGGACGATCACCCTGTTCAACCCGATCGTCCACGTCATCAGCGGTTTCCGCTGGAGCTTCTATTCGATCGCCGACGTGCCCGTCTGGTCGAGCGTCGCGGTGACGCTCGCGATCATCATCGGCTGCATGGCCGTGATCGCCTGGATGTTCAGGACCGGCTACCGCCTCAAGCAGTAAGCTCGGGCGACCGCGCCCCCTCGCCCTGGTTCGCGCGCTCGAAACCCTGTCCGTCGAGGTTCTGCGCGACAAACTCCCAATTGACGATGTTCGACAGCACCGAAGTCGCGAAGCGCGGCCGCTCGTTGCGATAGTCGATGTAATAAGCGTGCTCCCACACATCGAGCGTGAACAGCGGCACCATGCCATCGTGGACGATCGGCGTGTCGGCATCGTGCAGCGACGTCACTCGAAGGCTGCCGCGGTCGAGCACCAGCCAGGCCCAGCCGTTGGAGAAATGGTTGACCGCTTCCTCCTGCAGCTTGTCCAGCAGCGCCTGGGGATTGCCGAATCCGTCCTCGATCAACTTCGCGAGCTTGCCTTCGGGCTGCTGACCCCGCGCGGGCGCCAGGCATTGCCAGAAGAAGCTGTGGTTCCAGAGCTGCGCGCTGTTGTTGAACAGCTTGCTGTTGCCTGCGTCCCGGGCCCGCCGGACGACTTGCAGCAGCGAGGCGCCGCTCAAGCCGGGATCGCCGTCGACCAGCTCATTCGTCTTGGTCACATAGGCCTTGTGATGCTTACCGTGGTGGAACTCGAGCGTCTCGGCCGACATGACCGGGGCAAGCGCGTCGGGAGCGAAAGGAAGTTCGGGCAGCTGGAAGGGCATGGCAATCAACTCCTGGCCGTCGGGAACTCCTGGTTCCCGCGTGAGCCCCCGCCCTCGTGCTTGCTGAGATGCTTGCGCGGCGCCAAATTTCAACCCAAGAAACGACGACGAAACGACGTTCCGCGGCAAAGCGCGGGCGGCACGATCGAAAGGGGGAGATTATGGCCAAGTTCTTCGCGAACCTAAATCTGGTGCTGCTCGTCGGGCTGGCGCTCGCGGTGCTGATCGCGGTCTTCCCTGACTCGGGCTATCGCGCGCCGACCGGCGACCTGCTGAACGGTGTCCTCCAGTGGCTCCACGTGTTCTTCGGGATCACCTGGATCGGCCTGCTCTATTATTTCAACTTCGTGCAGACGCCGACGATGCCGACGATCCCCGCTGAGCTGAAGCCGGGCGTGTCGAAATATATCGCGCCAAAGGCCCTGTTCTACTTCCGGTGGGGCGCGGCCTTCACGGTCCTGACAGGCCTGCTGCTCGCATGGTCCTACGGTGAGCTGAAGGAAGCGCTGATGCTCGATCCGAGTGCCCGACTGATCGGTATCGGCATGTATCTCGCGCTGATCATGGCCTTCAACGTCTGGGTCATCATCTGGCCGAACCAGAAGAAGGCTCTCGGGATCGTTGCTGCCGATGATGCGGCCAAGGCGAAGGCAGCCGCGACTGCGGGCATGGCCTCGCGGCTCAATGTCCTGCTTTCGATCCCGATGCTGCTGGCGATGACCAACGCGCACTAGGCCAGGCTAGTAGGGGGTCGCTAGCGGCCCTCGACGCGATAATTGGCGAGATACTCGCGCGGCATCGCCCAGCGCGGCTCGAGCTCGTTGGCGCGTTTCAGGTCGGCATAGGCCGACTGGAACTGCCCCATCTGCTCGTAGGCGACGCCGCGGGCGAAGATCGCGAGCGCCTGGCGGCGCGCACCGCGATCGATCCCGGTCTGCAGCAGCGGCAGCGCGGCCCGGCCGTCTCCGCGGCGCAGGCGGAGGAAGCCCTTGTTGAGCCAGGCATCGGACAGGTTTTCGTCGATCCGGATCGCGGCGTCGAAATCGCGGTCGGCAAGCGCATCCTTGCCGCGAAGCATTTCGAGGATGCCGCGATTGACCAGCGTCCCGGCTCGGTCGCGGGGCGCCAGCGGCTCTTCGACGAGCGCACGCGTGCAGCTCGCAAGCCCCTGGTCGCGAGTGTCCCCGCCGAGAGCGGCGCTATAGCAATTCTGGGAAAGCGGCCCGCCGACGGACAGCACCGCAGCGGTCGCAGAAGTCAGCGGGAGCATGATGGCGGCAATGCCCGCGGCCACAGTCAAAGTTCTCATCAGAACCTCCTTGGCAAGCGCCGCGCTTTATACGCCTTTCGCCAGTCCTTTCACCCGCGTTTCGATGAACGGCGGGTCATGACGCATCCTGAAGCCGATGCCGCTTCAAGGCGTGACGCAATTGGTCGTAGCTGAGGCCCAGCGCGGCTGCGGTCGCGCGCTGGTTGAAGCGATTGCGGTTGAGCGCGTCCTCGAGCAACTGGCGCTCATAGTCGGACACTGCCGCCCGAAAGTCCCTGACAGGCCCAGTTGCCGGTGCCGGAGTCACGCTCGCTGCGTCGCTGCTTTCGGACGCCGCCGCAAAGACCGCAGGCGTGAAGGCGGGCGAGCTTCCGGAAGTCGGTGCCCAGGGCGAATGAAACGGGTCGAACTGGATCTCGTCGACTGCGCGCTCGGGGTCCTCATGGCGATAGACTGCGCGCTCGACCACGTTTCTCAGCTCGCGCACGTTGCCGGGCCAATGATAGGCTTCAAGGGCGGCCATTGCGCGGGGCGTGAAGCCCGGCCAGTTGGACCAGTCGAGCTCGACCGCCATCCGCCGGCCGAAATGCTCGGCGAGGAGCGGGATGTCGCCCTGCCGCGCCCGCAGCGGCGGAAGGGTGATGACCTCAAACGACAAGCGGTCGAGCAGGTCGGCCCGGAACTTTCCCTTGTCGACCTGCGCGGGCAGGTTCTCGTTGGTCGCGGCGACGATGCGCACGTCGACGCTGATGGGCTTGGACGCGCCGATGCGGGTAATTTCGCCATATTCGGTAGCGCGCAGCAGGCGGTCCTGCGCGGGCATCGACAAGGTGCCTAGCTCGTCGAGGAACAAGGTGCCGCCGTCGGCTTCCTCGAAGCGCCCGTGACGGGTCTTGGCCGCGCCGGTAAAGCTGCCGGCCTCGTGACCGAAGAGCTCGGCCTCGATGAGATTTTCGGGCAACGCCGCGCAGTTCATGATAATCAGCGGCCCGGCCCAACGCGACGACAGGTGGTGGAGACGTTCGGCGATCAGCTCCTTGCCCGTGCCTCGTTCGCCGATGACCAACACCGGCCGGTTAAGCGGCGCGGCGCGGCTGGCGCGCTCGACCGCGTCGAGGAACGCAAGGCTCTGGCCGATGAACTGGTCGGTCCGTTCCATCATCCCCACTCAAGAAATCTGACCGACTGTTGGTGGCAAATCCCACCATTTGGCAAGGATTTTCATGCTCGTTCCCCTTGGAAAATCAGAGATTTCCCTGAAGTTCTGGATTTCCGCAGAAGTGGCACGCCTCTTGTATGGTTATCGGCAGGTTTAGGCGCCTAATTTTGGAATGCGGAGTGATTGAATGAGCATTTTCTCCCGGACACGGGACATCTTCGCGGCGAACATCACCGAGATGCTCGACCGTTCGGAGGATCCGGCGAAGATGATCCGGATGGTCATCCTCGAGATGGAAGAGACCCTGGTCGACGTCCGCGCGTCGGCCGCGCGCTGCATCGCCGACGGCAAGGAGATGCGTCGTGCGCTCTCGCGCCTCGACGAGTTGCAGAAGAACTGGACCGAGAAAGCCGAGCTGGCGCTGTCCAAGGACCGCGAGGACCTGGCCAAGGCAGCGCTGATCGAGCGCCAGAAGGCTGCCGACATGGCCGAGGGCCTGCGCGAGGAAATCAAGCAGATCGACGATACTTTGAAGGGCTACGAGGGCGACATCGCCAAGCTGCAGGGCAAGCTGCGCGAGGCCCGCGCACGCCAGAACGCCATTGCGGCCCGGTTCGAGAGCGCGGTCACGCGCGCTCGGGCGCGCGAGATCATGAACGGCAGCCGGACCGAGGACGCGTTCAGCCGGTTCGAAGTGCTCGAGCGGCGCGCCGACCTCGCCGAGGGTCGCGCCGACGCACTCGGCATGACGGGGCCCAAGAGCCTCGAGGAAGAAATCGCCGAATTGAAGGCCGCAGAGTCGGTCGACGCCGAGCTCGAAGCCATGAAGGCCGCGCTCAAGGCCAGGGGAAAGTAATCACTTATGGAAGACGGAATCATTCCTGTACTGGCCATCGTCACGCTGTTCATCGGCCTGCCGTGGCTCGTGTTTCACTACATCACCAAGTGGAAGACAGCGGCGACGCTGACCTCGGGCGACGAGAAGTTGCTCGACGAACTGCACGACGCCGCCCGCCGGCTCGACGACCGGCTCTGCACCATCGAGCGGATCATGACCGCGGAGAATCCGAACTGGCGCCAGCAGTGCCTGCCCGGTCGCGACGACCGCCAGCGCCTGCTCGCGGACGGCGAATAAGATGGCCTACGACCGCTATCCGCACCCCCAGGAACGCTCCAACCGGCCGCAGGAGCTGCCGGTCGAGCCCCGCTACGAAAATCGTGAGCCGGAATATTATTCGGCCCAGCCGGCCAGCCGCACCCGCTTCTATCGCGACAAGCGCCACGGGAAGATTTTCGGCGTCTGCGCTGGCATCGCCGATTATACCGGATTCGACGTAAGCCTCGTCCGCGTCTGCTTCCTCGCGGCGATGTTCATGAGCGGCGGGGGCATCCTGCCATTCTATTTCATCGCCGCCATGGTCACGCCGACCAAGCCGCAAGCCTTTGAGCGCGCCGACGTCGAGGAGCGCCAGTTCTGGCAGGGCGTGCGAGCCTCGCCCGCCCGCGCCGCGCGCGACATCCGCTCCAGGCTGAGGGATATCGATCGGCGCCTCGCCGACATCGAGAGCTACGTGACCACTGAGAACCGCTCGCTTGCGCGCGAGATCGAACAACTTCGCTAATTAGGGGGGAACAGGGCATGGATCCGGAAGTCAGCCAAATCCTTGGCTTCATCATGCGGATTTTTCCGTTCATCGCGATCATCGTCACGGTCAGCATCGGCGGGTCGCTGCTCAACAACTGGCTCAAGATCAGGAACGGTTACCCGCTTTCCAATTCGTGGGGCATGCCCCTTCACCCAAAGCGCGACGAGGAAACTACCGAGCGGGTCCGGCTGCTGACGACCGAGAATGCGCAACTTCGCGCTGAGCTAGGATCGATCAAGGATCGCCTGCAGACGCTCGAGCGGATTGCGACTGACCAGCCGTCGCGGCTCGCGCGGGATATCGAAGCGTTGACCATCGACAAGGGAGGCACCGCGTAATGGGTCCGGGTCCAGGCGTTGTAATGATAGCGTTGATCGTCGTCGGCTTGCCGACGATCATGATCATGCTAATCGCCAACCGCTTCTTCAAGTTCCGGGAGAAGAAGCTCGAGGTCGAGGCGATGAACGCCGCTGAAAAAGCTGCGCAATATGCGTCGCGCAGCCATGAGCTTGAGGAGCGGGTGCGAGTGCTCGAGCAGATCGTGACCGATGGCGGCGCCCAGACCGCGGCCCAGATCGAGGCCTTGCGCGAGGCTCCGACGCGACTGGCTCGGAAAAAGATCGATGCCGGCGACGCCACCGCTTGAACGGCTGCGGGCGGCTACAACATTGAGACTCGAATCAAGGGGGTGTTGAATGAGCAGTCCGGCAGAATGGGTGTGGGTGCTGATTCCTATCGCGGCGATTGGCATCGCGCCGTTCAAGATGTGGCTGCGCGTCAAGGAGAAGCAGATCGGGGCGCAGAGCGACCTCGCTGCCGAAAAGAGCGCTCAATATGCGCAGCACATGGAGCGGTTCGAAGCGCGCCTGCGCGTGCTCGAGCAGATCGTCACGGACAGCGGCGCCCAGACCGCGGCCCAAATCGAGGCGCTCCGCGACCAGGCACGCATTCCGATGAAGGATGACGCCCGATGAATCCGTTCGAGTTCGTAATTGCGATCATCTTCATCACCGGAATCTTCTCGCTGTTACGCCACCGGATGAACGTCCGGCACAAGTGGGACCAACCCCTCGAGGATAGCGGCGAGACGCTACGGCTGCGCGAGGAGGTCAAGGAGCTCAAGGAGCGGATCAAAGTTCTCGAGCGCATCACTGTCGAGAAAGAGAACAGCCTCGCCAAGGAAATCGAATCGCTCCGCGACCGCTAGCAATGCTAGGAGCGCCCGCGATGGCCGGCCTCCCTCCCCTTTCTGAAATCCTCGAGGAATATCAGCTGGTCGATGCGGAGGACCGCTACCGGCTGCTGATCGACCTGGGGCGCCAGCTCGAACCGATGCCGGACGCGTTGAAGACCGACGCCACAAAGGTTCGCGGATGTTCCGCGTCCGTATGGGTCTATCCCACCGCCGACAACGACGGTCGCCTCCATTTCCTCGCGGACAGCAATGCGGCAATCACCAAGGGTGTCGTGGCGCTTGTCCTCACCGCCGTGCAGGACAAGCCCGCCGCAGAGGTCGCCGCGCTCGACGTCGCACAGGCGCTGGCGCCGTTCGAGCTTTCGAAGCACCTCAGCGCGAACCGAACGCAGGGCGTGCCCAACATGATCGCCCTCGTGAGGCAAACCGCCGAGCGGTACGCGGCCGCTTAGAACGGAAGCGTTACGGGCTTCTGGCCAGCTGCCCAACTTCTGTTATCGTCGGGTATCGGCAGTCTCCAAGCGTACGGGGGGAAGTAATGGAGAACGATTCAATCCGCGCGAGCGGAACTGACACGCTCGTCGACATCTGGATCGACGGCAGGATGCGCTCGATCTGCGTCACCCAGGAGGCAATCGGGGCGTTTCTCGACTTCGACCGTGTCGCCAGGATGAGCGACGACGAGCGCTGCGAAACCATCAAGGACAACCTGGCGATCGTGCTGGCCGCAGCCAAGGCGCGGCTCCGCGAAGGCGATCCGACGGCGACCGCGATCGTCATCGACGCGGGACATTTGCCAAGGCCCGACGGCAAGGTCACGGATCGCCGTCGCGGCGATCGTCGCGAAGGGGATCGTCGGAAGTTCGCCCGGCCCCGCCAGCCGGAGCGGAGACGCACCGATCGCCGGACCGGAGAACGGCGCACGCGCAAACCGAAGACAGAGACTTAGGCCGCCTTCCAGTTCTTCAACGCCGTGGCTCGGATGTTCCCCGGACATTCTGCGCGCGACGCTCTTCGGCCTTCTTCAGCACGTCATAGGCGGCCTGCACCTGCTTGAACCGTTTCGCCGCCTCGGCGTCGCCGGGGTTGGCGTCAGGATGGGTTTCCTTGACCAGCCGGCGGTGCGCGGCTTTCACCGCCTTGAAGTCGGCGTCGCTATCGAGCTCCAGTGCGTCGAGCGCGCGCATCTCGTCGCGTGACCGGCTGCCGTCGCCCGGCCCCGCCCACTTCCACTGCGCCGATTTGCGGAAGCCGGAATTTCCCAGCTCTTCCTCTGACGCCCGGCGCGCGGCCTCCTCGGGGCTGAGGCCGGCGAAATAATTCCAGTTCTTGTTGTATTCGGCGGCGTGGGCCTCGCAGAAGTACCAGCGCTCGCGGCTATGCGGAGCCTTCGGAGCGGGCCGGTCACCAACATTCGTGCAGCCCTCGCGGTCGCACAGGCGCACCTTGGCAGCCGCCCGGCCCTTGTCGCCATAGGAGCGCCAGCGGGGGAATCCCCAATCGTCCGATCTTTTCTGCCGAGGCATAGATACTCGCGGTCTTAAAATGCCGCCGCCCCGAATGCGAGCCGTCGACTCAACTAAATAAGTGCCAGAGGGCCTGTAAGCCGGGTTCTGTCCGTCTCG
>Ga0207711_10000171_pt1 | contig 69381 bp, 99 predicted proteins | sample KBSS34metaG_FD_184401 | JGI IMG/M metagenome (GOLD analysis project Ga0207711, IMG submission 184401) | Switchgrass rhizosphere microbial communities from Kellogg Biological Station, Michigan, USA - KBS S3-4 metaG (SPAdes) (version 2) | ecosystem: Host-associated > Plants > Roots > Rhizosphere... | reverse complement strand
CGATTTGCCGGTGGATCTCCTTGTCACGCGCGTGCATGTAGCCCGTGCGTCGCCCCCCGTCGCCCAGCCAGGTGCCGAGGGTATAGGGGTCAACGGGCACCCACCTGGGCGGATAGTCCCACCCTGTGACGGGGATATGAAAACGACGCGCGCGACCGATCCCGTTGGAGCGGGTGACTCCCGAGGCGCTGAGGGCCTCGGTCGTGAACGTCTGCCACGGGGGAGGCCGCCCCGACCAGTCGGAGGACGTGCCACGCTGGACGGCCCACTCGTGCTCGGCTGAGCAGAGGGTCGAGGCGCCGTCGTCGAACGTCACGCGATAGACCGGGCGCACGCCCCACGGCCACACCGCCATGACGCGCACCGGCTGGCCTGATGACCCGAACACGCGGTCCCCGACCTGGAGGTCGCCGAAGCGCCGCCGTCCGTCGGGCGTGTCAATGTCAAGGTCGTCTGGTTGGGCCTTCCCCGGCCCGTGCGGCCCGCGGACGGCGGCCCGGCGCGCCGTCACCAGGTGGCGGAGGATGTCGCGCTGGTAGGCCGTCTGGCCCTCGCCGCGGAGCCAGGTGAACGCCTCGTCGGTGAACGCCACCGGGTCCCGGCGCCAGCGGGCCATCTGCTGGGCGTGCGACTCGCCCTCGGCACGGAGGGCGGCGCGCCGCTGGCGCTCGGCGCGGAGTTCCTCGGCCGTCGGGGGACCGTACCAGGCGGGCGGGCGGCTCATGCGCGGGCCTCTGGCCTCACCAAGCGCCACCCGCGGCCATGACAGCCGGGGCAGACGCGCATCGCCGCCGTCGGCAGGCCCAGGTGGCAGGGCATCGAGTCCATCCGCTCCCGCCCCAGGCGCCCGCAGCCGACGCACCAGGCCTCGCGGCGGAGGGGCGGGGGGTCATGGGAGCCCGGTGAGGAGGACGCGGCGGACGAGGGCATCCGGGGCGTCGCGCGGGGCCCAGAGGCGGTAGCCGCCCACGTACACCATCTGCCCGCGTATCGGCACCAACAGCGCCGGCGGCATCAGGCCGGCGAAGCGGTTGGAGGCGGGGAGCGGGTTGGCGAACTCTGACGCCGAAGCGTAAAACCCGCCGCCCAGGCCCACGTTCCGCTCCGCGGGGTCATAGCTCAGGCCCGACGGCTCGGGCGGCCAGGCGAAGGGCTCGTCCGTTGGGGGCGGGGGCGGCGGCGGCGGGGGCGGCACCACCACGGGCGGCCCCACCGGCTCCACGCGCGGCACCGGGCCAGTCCCCTCGATGAGGATGCTGTCCGCGTCCACGTCGCGCACGAAGCGCACGAAGCCGTCAATCTGCATCCGCCAGGTGACGGGGTCGCTCATGCCGTCCTCGGCACCCGGCGCTGGGCGGGCTCGTCGGTGCGGACCCGCTGGCGCTCCGTCGTCGCGGGGTGGCGGCGGGCGTAGTCGGCCGTCACCAGGCGCCCGGTCTTCGAACTGCGGTAGACGGTGATCCGCCGCTTCTCCGGGCTGCGGCGGCGCGTCCGGGCGTGGGACCGGGCGGCGCGGGGTTGCCGGCGCGTCGGCTTGGTCGGCATGGGCAGGCTCCTTTCAGGGGACCTCGGGGGCGGCCAGCTTGCCGACCCCGGCGCAGGTGCGGCGGCCCGGGCGGCGCGGGTCGGTGTGCGGCGGCAGCAGGGCGGAGGGCACCGTCAGCGGGAACACCCGCCGACACTCGGGGCAGCGGCCGTGGCCGGGCGGGGGCGCCTTCGGCCGCGGGGGTGGCGTCGCGCCGGGGCGGCTCATGGGGCGACCTTGGCCCAGAGCGTCTCCCAGGCGGCTAGCTCGTCGTCGGTCAGCTTCGTCAGGTCCGGGCGCTGGCCCACGAAGCCGGAAAGCTCCGTCTTGTCCTTGCGGCCCCAGCGGTCGGTGGCCCGCCGCTCCAGCCACCACTGCAGCGCCTTGGCGTCCTTCTCGCCGAACTTCATCATCCGGCCGACGGCGAGGATCTCGGCGTCGAGTTCTGCGTCAAGCACTGCTTGGCGAAACGCCTCATATATCGCGCCCTTCCGATGCATCCACTTCGACATGGTCGTGGGGTCTAACCCCACGCGCTGGGCGGCGATTTCCCGGAAGTTCCCAGCGCGCAGGTAGCGCACAATCTTTTCCACCAACTCGGGCGTGCAACGGGTTGGCCTACCCATCGGGGACCTCGTTCAGCCGGGCGTAGTCACCGAAGCGCCGACGGGCCGCCCTGTTGTAGGCGCGCGCGGCCTCCGCCTCGGTGGCGAAGGTGCCGACGGAGCGGGTCTGGAGACGCGCCTCCCAACGGCCAGACGCACGCTGGCGGACGCCCAAGAACCGACTCGCCCGGCCACGGGTGAGACTGTCGCGCCGCCCTGCGAGATTCTGGCTCCGGGTGGCCAGGCGCAGATTGGCGCTCCGGTTATCCACCACCATGTCGGCCTCGCGGTGTTCGCGGTGGTCCACGTCCTCCCGCCGCCGTAGCCGTCGGCCGAGCTTGGCTTCTAGCAACACGCGATGCACCCAGGCCATCGGGCCCCCACGGCGCCCCGTCCGCACATGCGCGACTGCGTACACTCGGGCCACACTGCCGTCCCGGCGGCGCACCACGCTGGCGCAGGCCTTCCCGAGGCCAGCGGCAGCCAGGATCGCGGGCGCGTCGTCGTCCAGGAGCATCGTGTAGCCCCTCGTCAGAGAAACCTCAACCACGGGTGTCCACCAGAGGCCGGGCGGCGTCCAGGGCCGCCCAGGGCACCACGAGGGCGCCCTCCCGGAAGGGCGTCAGGCGCGCGATGACGACCTGGCTCTCACTCTCGCCGACGATGCGGGTCGGGACGAGCGTCACGATCTGGTAGCCGAAGCGGGCCAGGCGGGTCGCCTCGGTCGGGGTGAGCCACCACGCCAGGCCGGCCAGCGATCGGCAGGCGCTCCCCAGGTGCTCGCCCGGGAAGGCGCGGAGCGGGACGGAGGCGAGCGACCAGCCGAGTTCCTCCCAGAACGGACGGGGGCGCGGCGGGGCGTCGCCGTCCTCGGCGTCCGACCAGCGGCGCGAGAAGCCGGGGCGGAAGGGCCCGCGCCCCTCGGCGTCCTGGACCCGCCAGACGGGGGCGAGCCTATCCATAGGCGTCCACGAGGCCGCAGGCGGCGGCGGCGAGGCAGACGAGGGCGGCCCAGCCCCAGGGGTCCTCCTCCCGGTCGGTCCAGGCCGAGACCACCAGGCAGACGACGCCGACGCCGCCCGTGACGAGCCAAAAGGCCTTCACCGTCCGGGCCCCCCACGCCTGGCGTTCAGTCGGTCAGTCATGGCCGCTTGTCCGGGGCGTCCTTGGCGCGCGGCGGCGGCGGACGGCGGGCGCCGGGCACGACCCGCCCGGGGCGCTGCGAGGAGGCCGCGGCACTCGACCGGCGCCGTCGTCGCGCCCCCCGTCGCCCGGGCGTCGTCTGCACCGGCGGCCCCTCATGCCAGGGTCGGGGTCAGGCCCATGCCGGCCAGGCGCTCCAGCACCACCGCCACGTAGCGCGGCTCGATCTCCAAGCCGTAACACCGGCGGCCCAACTGCTGGGCGGCGACGAACTGCGACCCGCTCCCCGCCATGGGCTCGTAGGCCAGTTCCCCCGGGCGCAGGTGGTTCAGGATCGGCTGGGCGAACAGGGCGACGGGTTTCTGCGTCGGGTGCGCCCCATCGCGCTCGCGGCCCATCTCCCACACCGTGTCCTGGTCCCGGCCGCGCAGCCACACGCAGCGCCGGCCGCGAATCCACCCGTAGAAGCACAGTTCGTGGCGCCAGTGGTAGTCGCCGCGGCCCATGATCAGCGACGGCTTCACCCAGATGATCTGCCGGTGGATCAGGATGTCGGCAGCGGCGGCGGCGGCGGCGAAGAAGGTGCCCTGCGTGAGCATCGGGTGCCAGAGGTAGAAGGCCGGGTTGGGGCACAGCACCGGCACGGCGGTGCGGATGACGGCCTCCAGGAACGCCTGCAGGCGAGGGCCGTCCACCTCGTCGTTCTGCATCTGCTCGCTGGGCCGCCGGCTGTAGTCCGTCACGCCCGCCGCGTCGCCCGTGCGCTTGGCGTTGCCGCGACGCCGCGAGTTGGCGATGTTGCCGTAGTCCACGCCGTAGGGCGGGTCGGTGTTCATCAGGCCCGCGCGCTCGTCGCCCATCAGGGCGGCCACCTCCTCGGCGCTCGTGGCATCCCCGCAGCGCAGGCGATGCGCGCCGATGACCCACGTCTGCCCGCGCGCCGTGTTCCACTTGCGCTGCAGGACCTCCGCCTGCTCCAGCAACGGGCCGGGGTCGTCCTCGACGGTCTCCTCCGGGGCGAGCCCGCGCAGCAGGTCGTCGATGTCGTCCTGGTCGTAGCCGGTGCCGGCCAGCCCGTCCTGCGCGGCGAGGTCGGCGAGCATGGCGGCCAGGCCTGCGTCGTCCCAGCCGCCCACCTCGCTGAGCCGGTTGTCGGCGATGAGGTAGGCCTCGGCATCGGCATCCGTCTCGAAGCTGACGCCCCGCAGCACGGGCACGAGCCAGGCATCTCCTTCCACCCGGATGCGCGCTGGCGCCGGCCCGCCCGCGGCCTTGCGCTGCTGCAGGGCGTCTAGCCGGCCACCCCCCGCTACCAGCCGCCCGGTGCGCTCGTTGACCAGCAAGGGCGCCACGAAGCCGAAGCGGTCGAGGGAGGCCCCGAGCGCGGCGAGGTCGTGAGCCTTAGGGTTCCGCGGCGCGCGCACGATGGCCGCCAGGTCCATGTACTCCACACGCGGCGCGCTCGTCGTCATGCCAGCGCCGGCGTGAGGCCGAGGCCCTGCAGCCGCTCCAGGATCACGGCGACATACCTGGGCTCGATCTCCAGGCCATAGCAGCGGCGGCCCGACTGCTCGGCCGCCACCAGCGCCGTGCCGCTCCCGCTGAAGGCGTCCGCGACCACGTCGCCGACAGCGCTGTAGCTGTCGAAGAGGTCGGCCCACATTTGCAGCGGCTTCGGGCACGGGTGGTACGGGCTCAGCGACCCCATGCCTTCCGCGCGTTGCGGCGGCACCGGGTGGTCGAACACGTCGTTGGCCCTTCCTCGCAGCCACCCCTCGCCGAAGAACAGCACCGGCTCCCAGCACCACCAGCGCGACACCTTGCCGTTTGTCATCGCGTTGGTCTTGGTCCACGGCGCGACATGGTAGGGGTCGAACCAGCGCAGCCAGGAGGCTAGGTTGACGCAGCCAGGGGTGACGATCTGTCGGGCCGTCACGCCCTGCCACTGGCCGAACCAGGCCCGCGTGAACGCCTCGTAGGCGCGCACGTCCTTGTCGTCGCCCGTCGTGCCGCCGCCGTAGTCCTTGCCGACGTTGTAGGGCGGGTCCGTGGCGAGCAGAGCGCCGCGCGCGCCGTCCATCAGGCGGGCGACATCGGCTGCCTGGGTGGCGTCACCGCACAGCACGCGATGGCGACCCACGGTCCACAGTTGCCCGGGCTCGGTGCGCCACTTGGCCTGCAACTCCCCGGCGCGGTCGAGGTCGACGCCCGGGTCCTCCGTCCCGTTGGCGCTGTGCCCGAGGTCGCGCAGCAGCGCGTCCACGTCGTCCTGCTCGTAGCCGGTGCCTGGCAGGGCGTCCTGGGCGGCCAGGTCCGACAGCAGCGCCCCGAGGCCGGCCGCATCCCACCCGCCCAACTCGACCAGGCGGTTGTCCGCCACCAGGTAGGCCTCGGCCTCGGCGTCGGTGGCGAAGCTGACGCCGCGCAGGACCGGGACGAGCCAGGCGTCACCCTCGACCCGGATGCGCGCAGGCGGGGCCCCGCCGCTGGCCTTGCGCTGCTGGAGGGCGTCCAGGCGCCCGCCGCCGGCGACCAGCCGGCCCGTGCGCTCGTTCACCAGGAGCGGGGCGACGAAGCCGAAGCGGTCCAGGGAGGCCGACAGGGCCGAGATGTCATGGGACTTCGGGTTCCTGGGCGCCCGGACTATCGTGCCCAGGTCCATGTATTCGACTCTCGGCTGCTGGTCAGGCACGGGCTCGGCGCTCCAACTTGAGGGCCTTCGACGCTTCGTAGTCTTGGCGCTGTCGCGCCCGGGCGTCCGCACTGGTGGGGACACCTCGCCCGGCCTTGCGGCGCTGAAACGCGACGGCCTGCTCGACCTCGGCTCGCTTGATCCGCACATGCTCGCGGATGGCCTCCAACACCACGAGGGCTTGGCCATGCGTGTAGATGAGGTTCCAGGCTCCGCTCCCTGCCTTCGCGTGGCCCTTGTAGGCCGAGCTTCGGAAGGTCAGATGGCCACCGCCGAACCTCGCCCGAATCTCATGGAGGATCGCCGGGTCCCGTTGCGTGAACGCCGCTGAGATGAAGAACTCCTCGGGGTGCGTCCGGTCCGTCGAGTGGGCCTTCCGCCGGTAGATACCGACGGAGCCGTCCCCGTCGAAGAACCCGGCCAGCCAGCGGAGGTCCAGCGGGGCCCGGACGATGGCGGCCAGGTCCATGTATTCCACGCGCGGGGTGCCGAGGCCCTCCGTGCTCATGTCAGCGGGGCCCCGCGAAGGCGCGCGGCATGCTCTTCGACTCCAGGTGCCGGGCCCGCCACTGCGCGGCCACCTGCCGCACGATCACATCGGCGCGATGGTTGGCCGGCCGCGGCGCGCCGCAGCGGACGCACGTCGGGCTCCGCGTGCCGACGGCGCCGTAGACGGTGAAGAAGTGGCGGCGATGCCCGGGGCAGGGCCGCCCCCGGCGCCCGCCCAGGCCCCAACTCAGGGCGATGTCGGTCAGCGTCGACGACGCGCCGAGCAGGCCGCACGCCTGGAGGAAGATCAGCACGCGGCGCTGGCGCGCGCGGAGCCGGGCGCGCGCGGCCGGGGTCATGCGGCGGCCTCCTCGTCGTCGTCCTCATCCTCGTCGTCGTCCTCGTGGTCGTCGTCGCGGTCGTCATCTGGAGCGGGGCGCGGCGTCGGCGGGACCGGGGCAAAGGCGAGGCGCGGGGTGATTGGCATGGCGCCCTCCGATTCTACGGCAGAGGGCGGGCCTGACCCGCATGTTGCGGCCAAGCCCGCCCCCGGGTCAGAGGTTAGCGGCCTAGTCGGGGATGCAGAGCGCCGGCGTGTTCAGGTGCGTCCCGAGGGGGCAGACGCAGGGCAGGACCACCGGCGGCGGCTCGTTGCGGACGGGCTCGATGCTCAGGCGGCGCGCCACCAGTTCGGTGTCGCCCGTGATCGCCAGGCCCGTGTGGGGGTGGATTTCGCCGGCCATCGAGAAGATGACCACGTTGTCGAGGGTGCCCGCCTGCCCGATATGCACGTTGTTGCCGGGCCCGGAGGGCGTCTGGATGAACAGGTCGCGGAGGGTCGCGTTGGTCGGTTCGGTGTTGACCTGGCCGAGTACGTTGACGTTGGCCCGCACGCCCGCGCTGTCGGTCTCAATGGTGCCGTCGTGCAGCACGCGGACTTCGCGGACGTTGTAGGTCCCGCCCGCCGTCAGGATCAGGGTCCCGCCCGCGTTGACGCGGACGATGCCGTAGCAGCCGGGCGCGAGGCTCAGCGTGGCCCCCGCGGCCACGGTGACGTTGGCCGCCGTCTTGACACAGTTGTCGACGACGTTGACCGTCGGGATGGAGGCCAGGCAGGCCGCCGACGGCGCGAAGTTCCCGGGGCCGACCTGGGTCTGGTCCAGGCAGGTCCCGCCCGCGAAGATGATCTTGTTCGCCACGCACTTGTCGACGACGGCCCCCGTCCCGAGGAAGATCTGGTTGGCCGTGATCGTGCCCTTGATGATGTTCTTCGCGCCGACGTGCACCTCGCCCGTCGGGTTGGTGAGCAGGATGTTGCCCGTCAGGTTCACCGGGCCATTCTCGAAGTCGATGTCGTTCGTGCCCACCAGGATGAAGTGGCCCCCGCACTCCGGGAGGTTCACCGCGGCCGCCGGGGCCGCCCCCGCCAGGCCGACCAGTAGTGCCAGCATCCCAACCAGTGCTGCTCGTCTCATGTGCTCCCTTTCCCTTTCCCATCAGGTGAAGTAGCGTCGTCCGTGGCCAGCGCGTCGTCGCCGATTCTCGCCTCCTCCCCCGCCCGCAGCACGACCCCGTCGCGCCGCAGCGTCGCCTCGACTATGTCCGTGAACTCGCCGCTCCGCACCTGGCGGAGGGCGTCCCGCAGCAGGATGGCCCGCGTCAGCAGCCGGCGCGCCTCGTCCTGCGAGGCCGCGAGGTCCGCGGCCAGGCGCCGCTCTAGCGCGGCGCTCCGCGCCGCCTCCTGGGCCGCCCCGCGGGTCATCGCTCGTCGTCCTGCCCCATCCCGAGCGCCCGCAGGCGCCGCTGGACGGTGGCCTCGCTCAGCATCTTGACGGCCCAGCGGAGGGCCTTGAGTTCCGCCCGGGACCGCTGCATCGCATGCGGCCGCTCCAGCCCGTCCCGCACCCGGGCGGCGAGGTAGTCAATCCGCCGCTCGATGGTGTCCAGGAACCGATGGCCCACCAGGTCGTCGGCGGCGACGCGCGCCCTGTTATCGCGCACCGGGCTCCCGGGCGTCAACGGTCGTCTCCGGTCATTGCACGTCCACCGTCGCCATCGTCAGGCGGAGGACGGCGTCGTAGCTGTCGCAGGCCAGCGCGGCCCGCCCGTACTCGTCGGCCGCCTGCGCGAAGCCGGCCCGACGGAGGGCCTTGGTGACACGGCCCACAATACTGAAAACGTTTCCATCTTCGCCCGACAGTTGGACCCGGACCTCCGCGGGGGTTGCGGGGGCGCTCATGCGCCCGCCTCGATGACGCGGTAGGAGAAGGTGGCGAACGACCGGCGGTTGATCGCGTTCAGGCTATCGGCGTGGTTCTGGGCGGCCTTGCGCGACGTGTAGACGCTGACGCGCCCGGCCTCTTTCAGGAGGGCCTCGCGGGTGCCGGTGACGCCGCCGCTGACGCGGCAGAGGATGTGGAAGGTGCCGGCGTCCTGTTCGGGGATGCGATTCGTGGTCATGTTGTAGCTCCTTGCTGCGCGGCTTGGCGGCGCCGGCTGCCTGTCGATGTCCTGACTATGCGCCGCTCTTGTCAGCGTGTCAAGCGCGAACCTTCGGCGGGCGCGCCTTCCCCGCGGGGCGTCGGGCCCGGCGCTGGCCCGCCCGGGGGGCGCCGCCGGCCTTCGGGTGCTGGCTCGGCTGCCGGTAGTCAGGCTTCCACTCCCAGAGTGTGGCTAGCGGAATCATGATGCGGTCGCCCAGCATGCGGAACTTCAGGGCGCCGCGGACCGTGGCGTAGCGGGCGGCCTGGCGCGAGACGCCGTGGGCGCGGGCGGCCGCCGACGCCGTGATGCAGGGCACGCCGTCGACCTGGTAGACGGGCTCCTCGGGCGGCACCTTGCGGCCCCGGGAGAGAGACTTTGTCGCGCTGGTAACCATTGGTTCCTCCTCTGACAAACCTACCCGTCCTGCGACAGGGATGCTACTCGGGGGTGTCGACGCGGCGCACCGCCCGACGGCCCCGCACCCAGGCGGCCCAGGCGGCGACGCGCTCGGCCTCCTCGGGCGTCGCGCAGGCGATCTGATACCCCTTGATGGGGGACCGCACGATCAGCGGCCCGCGGGGACCCTGCCGGCGGGCGGGGGCCGCGTCCGAGGCGGCGACGGGCTCCGCGTCCATGCCGCCACTCTACGGCGTCTGTTGTCGCCCTGTCAATCGCCCTCGATCTTGTCGGCCGCCCGCGCCAGGACCGCCTGCTCGTCCGGGTCGTCGCCGTCCCAGGGCCACTCGCCGGCCAGGACGAAGCGGGCGGCGCGGGCCAGGAGTTCGCGCTCCTGCGGCGTCAGGCGAGGGCGGCGGGGCGGCCGGCCCGGCGCCTGGAAGGGGTTCCCGTGGTCGTCCGCCGCGTAGTAGGTGCGGGCCATCAGCGTGCCGCCGTCCACAGGTCGGTGCGGTGGTCGAGGCGGCGCCAGAACACGACGCCCGGCTTGGCCGTGGCCGTCGCGATCTCGCCCTTGTTGCCGGTTTCGCCGAGGCAGAACAGTTGCCGGGACGACTTGACCCCCGCGCAGCGTGCCGCCTCGGCCTGGGAGCGGGCGGCGACAATCTCGCGCGTCTGGCCCGCGCTGCGGTAGCTTTGCCAGCCGTAGACCTTGAGTGGACGCGCCATCAGTCGCCCTCCCGGACGCGCTGCCAGAGGAAGTTCCCGGTCGCGCCCTCGCCGGCCATCGCGCGGGCCTCGGACCAGGCCTTGAAGCACTTGTCGCACAGGCGCTCGGGGTCCCCGGTCACGTCCTTGATGCCGCTCACATGGACACCGCACAGGGCGTGCGCGTAGGGTTCGGCCGGGACCAGGTGCTCGCGCGCGTTCGTGCGCTGCACGTACCCGATGCTGAGGCCGGGCACCCGAAGCTCCCAGGGCTCGTAGACGCCCAGGCCGAGGGCCGACTGGGCCTCCCGGATCATGCGGGCGGCGCGCCCGCGGCTCGTCGAGTACTTGACGGCGACCCATCCGGCCTCGTCGGTGTTCTTCCGCTCCAGCTTGGCGTAGACGGCCAGGCTCGCCATGACGGCCTCGGCGCGGGCGCGGGTCATGGCCGCGGCTCCAGGCGGCCCGCATCGAGCCCGGCCACGTAGTGCTGCTCCAGCGCCCATGGGTAGGTGCGGCGATGGTCCTGACCGCTCCGCCCGTCGACCACGCCGTCCTGGTAGGCAGCCTGGGCCTCCGGGGTGCGGGCGGCGCGGGCCGCGTCGAGCGCCATCATCGCCGCCCGGATGGCGGCCGACTCCAGCGCGGCGGCCTCGGCCTCGGGCTGCGTGAGCAGGCCGTAGGCGTGGGCGTGGGCGCAGGGGCCCGTGACCGTGCGGAGGTTGCCCTCGGCGTCGAAGGTCGCCGTCAGCATCGTGGGCCGCCCGGTGGCGGACGGCAGGCAGAGCGGGCAGGCGAAGGTGACGGTCGTCGTGATGCGCGGTGGCGGCGGCGGGCGGCGGCTCATCGCTCGCTCTCCCACTTCTCCTCCAGCGTGTCGTAGGCCGCGTCCTGGCTGTCCTCCCAGGCCGCCTCGCAGGCCTCGATGACGGCCCGGTCCACGGCCTGGGTCATGGCGCGGCCGCCGTCGCCGCGGAGCTTGCCGGCCTGGAAGGCCTCGGCGTGGGCGCAGCCGACCAGCGTCTCGACGATGGGGCTGCTCGGGACCTCCCCGTCCCAGCGGCCCCGGGGCGTCGGCTCCAGGGTGCCCGTCACCTCGGGCTCGCTCGCGCAGAGGGGGCAGGTGAAGGCGAAGGTCAGGCCGGGGCGGCTCATGCGCCTTGGATCGTGCGGGCGTAGGCCAGCGCACGCTCCAGGGAGGGGTAGATGATCGCGCTGCCGACGAACTGGCCGGCCTGGTCGTCCCGGACCGTGACCGAGAACCCCGCCTCGATCTGCGCGACGACCGCCGTGATGCCGACGTTGACGGTGTCGGGGTGGCTTAGCTCTGCGAGGATGATTGACTTCATGGTGTCTCCCCTTGCTGCGCGCCTTGTCGGGGGCGGCTCCCTCTCGCCTACGACCTCATCATGCGCCGTTGTTGTCAGCGTGTCAAGGGGCGGCGCGGGCCGCCCCCGGAATCCGCCTAGCGGGCGCCCGCCAGTTCCAGGCCCGCCGTCAGCGCCCGCGCCTTCGTGTCGGCGTAGCCGCCGAACAGCACCGACTGCTGCCGCCGAGCGGAAACCTCGCCCGACTTGAGGACAGGGTAGACGTGGTCTGTCCATTCGGTCACTGCATTGAACGCGCCCCAGACGGTGCCCGCGACGCCCGCGATCTCGCTGCCCTGCCCGGCGCCGTCGTAGAGGGCCAGGACCGCCGCCTGGTGGGCCTCCCAGCGGGCCAGCTTCTCGTCCTCGACCAGGGTGCCCTCGACGGCGGGGCTCGGGAAGACCCCCGCGAAGTAGGCGAGGGCGCCCGTGTGCGTCAGCGGCGTGGCGGCCAGCGCGCGGTAGGCGTCGGCCGTCGACTGGCTCTGCTTCTTGGCGAGGCCCAGGGCCGTGAGGGCCTCGTCGATCCTGAGCTTGGCGTTCGTCGTGTGGCGGATGTAGATGTCGGCGGCCGCCTTCCAGTTCGCCCCGAGGGCGACAGAAAGCGTGTTGTTGCACACAACGCGGACCGGCGTCAGCTTGCCGGCGAGGCCATGGTAGCCGTCGTGGCCCCAGGCCAGCAGCATGAACTCGGAGATAACGTCGCCCTTGACGACCTCGAAGGTCTCCGGGAGGCGCGCCAGCATCCAGCACCGCTGCCCCTCGTCCAGGGCCCCGGCGACCTCGACGTTGGCGCCCGCGCCGATCAGGGCGTCCATGACCTCCCCGGCCTGGGCGTTCTGGATGGGGTGATACCGCTCCGACGTGACCGCGAAGGTGAGGTCCTTGTCGTCGCGGCGGAGGGCCTTGAAGCCGGGGATGGGCGCCGGCGACCCGGCGAGGAAGATGGGTTGCTGGGAGACGGTCCAGAGGAGGCCGGCCTTCTCTAGCATGTCGCCCGCGGTCTGGAGGCCGCCGACCTGGGTGCCGAGGCCGTGCCAGGGGGTCTCGCCGGCGTAGGCCATCTCGATGCGGCCGTCCTTGCTGCTGAGTTTATGGGCCATGATGGTGCTCCTTGTCTGCGCGGCTTGTGGGCGCCGGCTGCCCCTCGTCTACGAATCCACTCTGCGCCCTTGTTGTCAGCGTGTCAAGGGGGCGGCCTCAGCGGACGGCCGCGCAGGACCCGCAGATGACCCGCGGGTTGCTGTAGCGGGTCAGGTGCGCGCAGGTGTCGACGGCGCAGACGCTGCAGACGGCGTGCTGGACCGGGAGCTTCTTCCGGGCGATCCGGCGACAGGCCCCGCAGTAGCGGCGGCGGGTCACAGCCGCGGCTTTCCGGGGACCAGTTCCCCCGCTGCGTGCTGGCGGCAGTAGCCGGTTCCTAGTGGCGCCCGAGCGCATTGTCGAAAACCCCACCCACCGGGCTCCGCGATCCGCGCCTGACAACGATTCGACCGCAGGACGATGCAATGAGGGAGACAGGCCTTCTTGCGCTTGTCGATACCGCATACGCCGTGCGTCTCGCAGAGGTTCACCGGGGCGCCCATGCTACCGGCCCGCCTTCGCCGCGCGGAGGGCCGCCGTCGCGCAGGGCTCGCAGATGCCGTGCGAGTTGGCGACCGAGCCGTAGGAGATGATGGCCTCGCACCATGAGCAGACCACCGGGTGGCCGGCGGCCGTCGTGCTGTAGGTCGTGTCGGTGTTCATGGGGTGTCGCTCCTTGCTGCGCGGCTTCGTGGCGCCGGCTGCCTGTCTACGTCCTCACTATGCGCCGTTGTTGTCGGCGTGTCAAGCGCATAGGGTGACGTGGCCCACTCCTCGACGGGCGGGCACGGGCAGTCGTGGACGTGCGCCTGGTGCCAGCGGCACCAGTAGTCGCCGCAGCGACAGCGCACCCAGGGCGCCGGCGCCGTCATGCGCCCAGGCGCGCCAGGAGGGCGCGGGCGCGGCACCCGTCGCAGGGCTGGTAGATTTCCCCGCAGGCGCCGGCCAGCGGCGCGACGCATGGCACCGCCGCGGCGACGCGCGCCAGGTAGAGTAGCTCGCCCGACTCGTCAACCAGCGCCGCCGGCGTGACGGTCAGGAACAGGGCCCGGGCGGCGTCCTGGAGGTCGCTGGCCGTCAGTTCGGCGGGGCCGCGGCCCAGGGTCAGCGGCCCCCGGCGGCTCATGCGTTCACCGGGATGATGCGGTAGTCGCCGTAGAGGGGGCCGGTGTACTGGTTGGCTGCCGTCGTGCTGGCCTTCTTGGCGGCCAGGTCCTCGCGGCCGTGCCAGGACAGGGTCTCCCAGGTGGGCTGCGCCAGTTCCCGGCGCTCCTGGTGGAGGTCCGTCTCGGTCTTGACCCAGATGCACCGGGCGACTCGGAGGGCGGCCAGGATGTGCGTGTAGTCGTGGTCCGTCGTGCGCGTCGCAGTCGTGCCGTCCGGGAGGGTCGCCGTCAGTTTCTTCTTCATGGTGGTTCTCCTTGCTGCGCGGCTTGGCGGCGCCGGCTGCCCCTCCCTACGAACCCATCATCGCATGCTGTTGTCAGCATGTCAAGACGGATTCGCGGCGGGGCGTCCGAGCGGCGCCCAGGGCGCCAGACGCAGGAGGGCCTGGAGGGCGACCAGCACCCGCGGGCACTCGCGGTGGTGCGTCGCCGCCGTGCAGCCCGGGCGGCAGCGGGTCTCGTTGAGCCGGTTCACGATCTGGGTCGCATGGTCCCACGCGGTCGACGGCGGAGCGGGCAAGCGGGCCTCCCTGGGGGTGGAGGGGGTGCGGGGGTCAACGGGTGGTCCGGAGCAGGATAAACCGGCCGCCGCCGTTCGGAATCGTGCCGACGACCTGGACCGGGACCGAGTAGTTCGCCGCCGTCACCAGCAGGTAGCGCTTGCCGGTGACGAGGCGGGCGGCCCGGCCGTGGTGGCCCTTGCCCTTCTTCATCGTCGGGCGCTTCACCAGGGCCTCCGGGAGCCGCGCGGGGCCTGGCCGGTCAGGGCGCTCAGCGCCGCCTGGACCTCGTAGTAGACGGCGGGGAGGTCGGGCGGGTCCACGTGGGTGTCGAACCAGTCCAGGACCTCGCTGTAGAGCAGGGCCTGCTGCTCGTCCGCGTTCACTCGGCCACCTCGCGGATTTCGACCTTGACGACCCGGGCGTAGGCGGGGACCGTCCCCTTGCGGATGGCGGCGGCGTCGACCCGGTGGCGGTAGTCGACGACGGCCTGCGTGGTCTCGCGCGCGTTCGTCAGCGTCCGCATCAGGTCCAGGCGCTCGGCGCCGTCGGCGTCGACGATGACGGCGACGTAGCCGACGCGGCGCAGGCCCTCGGCCTCGCGGGGCGGGATGCTGACGGTCAGGCGGCGGCCCTTGAAGGGCGCGGTGGCGAGCGGGGTGGCGATGGTGCGCGCCTTGGCGGCGGCGTAGCGGGTGGCGGATGGCGTCATGGGGTCCCTTTCCTGCGGCGGCTTGGCGGCGCCGGCTGCCGTGCTGCCCTACCACCCCAGCATCGCATGGTTGTTGTCAGCGTGTCAAGCGGTCGCGTCCAGGGTTATTTGGACCAGGGGCGGCATCTTGTCGGCGCCAAAGCGCAGCGCGAAGCGGTCCCAGATGCGCCGATACTCGCCATAGTCGGCGTGCAGTTGCTTCTCCCGCGCCCGCACGGTCTCCGCGGCCTCGCTATCTGTCAGGAACGCCTCGGAGATCCAGAGTTGCGTGCTCCCCAGCAGCACCGGGTATTTGTACGGGAACCCCGTCGCGGGGTCGTTGTCGCCTAGCGTCCCGCGGACATACTCCACCGCCGCACGTCGCGCCCAGCGGTCTAGTTGCGCTTGACTGAAAAGGTGCAGGTCGAGGCATTTCTCGTAGACCTCCACGGCGGACACGCGGCCCCCCAGGTCGTCGTGGACCTGCCGAATCTTGGCGGCCAGGATGGCGTCGGTGAAGGCCTCCGCCGTGGTTGGCCGCCCGGGTCCCGGGTTCGCCTTCGTGGTCGGCCTGCTTTTCTGGCTTCTCTTTTTGGCTTGTGCGCGTCGTCGTCTCATATCGGGTGAGCCCCCGTCTCCTTGATGAGTTGCTGCAACACCGTGTCTACGAGCCCGCGCACCCGCGTGATCTCAGGCACGAAGGCGCGCACGCGACAATGGCGGACGGCCTTGTCCAGCGCGTAGCGCGCCTCGCTCAGGTGCCCGAGCGCCGGGTCCGGGAGAGGCGGCAGCGCCGCCGCCGCCGCCTGGGCGTTGCTCCGCACGTGCGGGTCCGTCGAGACGATGCCGGTGTAGATCGCCTTGCGCGCGGTCCGGTCCATGGCGGCCAGATTTTCGAGGACGGCGATGGCGCGCTTGGCAGGCACCCCATCGTCGTCGAGGAGCATCGCCAGCGAGGCATGCTCGGCCTCCGTGAAATGCTTGTCGACCAGGGCCCCCGCCTCCAGCACGTGATGCTGAATCCAGCCGTCGCGCTGCATGAACGGGAAGCGCTCGGCAATCTCAACGTGGCGCTCCTTGCGCTTCCGCTCTCGGGGAGACACGCCGGTCTCTTTGGCGACCTCGATTTGCGAGGCCGCTTTCTTCGTCCCCTTTGGTCTACCCGGAGGCTTCCCGGTCGTGCGGGGTTTTTTCGGCAACGTGCCGATTAAATCCTGCACCGCTGTCGCCTTCGCCTTGAGCCGCGCCTCCGCTTGATGGATCGCGGCGAGCTTCTCCTTCGAGACCTCGTAGGTGTCGAGGTCGTCGCGCTCGGTGTTCTCGTCGAGTTCGATGGCGCGCAACTCGGCGTCATCGCACTGGCTCACGTCGCGCGCAGGAATGCTCTCCCAGCCGAGCAGGCGGCACGCCTCCAGCCGCCGCTGGCCGGCGATCAACTCGTGGCCCCGCACCAGGATGGGATGGAGGAGGCCGTGCGCCTCGATGCTCCGCGCGAGGCTCCGTAGCTTGCGGGGGCGGTTCCGGCGTCGCTCGCCGACGAGGACCGCGGCGATGCTGACGCGCTGCTCGGGTTGAATCACGGCGTTCCTTTCGTCCGTGCGGCCCCGCGTGACTGCGGCGGCACGCGGAGTTCCCCGCTCTCCACGTCGAAGGCCGGGCCATGGTAGACGCGGAACCGCGAGCGGCCCGCGTAGGTGAGCAGGAGGTCGTCGTCCCGGGGCGGCCAGGCCGACGCCAGAATCTTCTTCCGGTGGGCCGACAGCGACGTGGGCTCCGTGATCTGGACGAAGCGCACCAGGCCCGAGGCCTCGACGACGACCAGGTCCCAGACGTTGAAGAAGTCGTGCCGCATCGAGCGCGGGATGCGCTCCGCGAAGGGGCGGGCGCACGCCGCGCAGGCCCCGGGGCGCGCGTCCTTCTTCGGAATCCAGACCACCACCTTGGGGGCCGTCTCCACCCGGCACCCCATCGCCTCGAACATCAGGCGGGCCAGGCGCTCGACGCGCGCCCCCTTCGCGCTGGCGCGCTGGTGGGCCGAGCGGCGCGGCGCGGAGACACCCGCCGCCCATCCCAGCGTCGCCAGCGTCGCCGCCAGCGCGGCGTCGGGGACGACCAGGCGCGGGGTCATGAGCGGCCCCAGCCCATGCGCCAGAGCATCCCCGCGACGACCAGCAGCCAGAGGACGGCCCAGCCGAGTTGCCACCACGCCCGGACGCGCGGCCTCATCGCAGCGTCGCCAGGATGGCGGCCTCGTCGGGCCTTGGTGGCCGGCCAAAGCCGCGCTCCTCGACCACTAGGCCTTGGCCCCAGAGCCTGCCGTAGAAGCGTCCGTCGCCGTGCGCGTGGATGACGAGCTTCTGGGTCTCCACGGTGCCGAACGTCTTGAGGTCGTGGCAGGGGCGACAAATTATGGACACGTTGTCCCAGCTATCGGCTCCCCCGCGCCCTGTCGGGGTCGCGTGCTCCGGGTCCAAGATGCCCAGGCGTGTCCCGCACCACTCGCACCGACCGCGGGCCCGCACAAGGATGAGCCCCAGCAGCGCGCGCCACCCCTTGACGGACAGCGCGGGCCGGCCCGTGACGCGCGGCCCGCCGGCGGCCCGGCGCTTCGCCGCCGCCCGGCCCAGGCGCGCCCCCGAGCGCCGCATCGCGGTCCGTCGCATGGGCCCCGAGCGCCGCACGTCAGGCCCGCCGCCGCTTAGGGTTACGAAACTTCCCATCTGGGCCTCGGACTACGTGCCCCTCGTCAAGCGCATGGCGACCAGCGCTCGCGTGCACCCGAAGGTTCTCTGGGCGGTTGTCAGAGCGCCCCTCGTAGGAGTCATCAACGTGATGCACTACCTCGCGGGGCAGAAGCGAGCGCCCGAGGACCCGGACCATGACAAGCCGATGCTCTAGTACTCTTCGGCCGCCCCGACCCGGCTCCACCTTGACGGCAATGTAGCCGTCCCCGCGGCGATGGCGCCCTGTCACCGTTTTTCGGTAACAGACCATGCACCGCCTGGTTGGGTTGCGGCGAAGTCGATGCGGACGCACCGTCAACCGCGCGCCACAGTCTACGCAAGTCGATGGACTTCGCTCCCTCCTGAGGCCCTGGTTAGCGCACGACCGAGAACAGAACGAGCGACGACTAGCTGCTGAACGCTGACGATATACCCCACGGCCACACGAGGAGCACGGGACCATCTCGCCCCGCTTAGGGTTTGGCATTCTTCTTGGCCATCAGGCCGGCTCGCCAGACGCAAAGTTCGGGCGCGCGAACTCCCCGAACAGTCGCCGCGCCGCTGTGTCGTAGGCGCGCGCGGCGTCCTCCTCCGTGGCGTGATAGCCGAGGCTTATCTTGCGGCCATCAACCACGATGGCCGCCACCCATGGCCGCGCCCACGTCGCCCGACATGCGTGCAACCAGACGCCTTTATATCGACTCGTTCCTCCGCGCTTCCCGCGACTGTTTGCTTGGTTCTGGCTTGGGGTGGCGGGCCGCATATTCTCACGTCGACAGTCCAGGCCGTCTCCGTTCCGGTGATCGACCATCGCGCAGCCAGGCATCAGCAGTTTATGGAGGTAGATGAGTCGTCGTGGCTGCGTCCCTGGGATAGTTGCCTGCGCGTACCACCCGCGCCCGTTGCTCGCGCGGAGCGGGTGCCACCGATAGGCCAACGTCAGGGCGGCGTCGTCCTCGTCTACCTGCGCCACGAGGCCCCTGGTCAACGGAATAATCACTGCGCCTCGCTCCGGGCCAGGTCGCCCATGAAGGCGGCGATCTCCTGCTGCGTCCGTTCTGGACTCGGCTTCCATCCCTTCTTCTCGGCGTCCGTCCGGACATCAACCGCCATCCCTTTCACGAAGAGCACCAGCACATAGAGCATCGAGTCTGTATCGTAGGCCACGCGGGCGGCCTCAAACACCTCCTGAACCTCGGGCGCCACGTCGGGCGACAGCGCCTTCAACGTCCGCTCAAACCACGCCGCGTCCACCGACAGCTTCGCCTCGCCGCCCGCACTGTCCTTGGGGCCGCCGCCCTTGTTCAGCACCCGGTTGACCTCGCGCTGCAGGTCCTCCAGGGACAGCGCCTTCGCCCGCTTGACCCAGGCGCGCCAGTCGTCGACCTTCGCGCCGCTGGTGCCGGGGATGACGCCCTGGGCGTCCAGGCCCAGGACGGGGGCCAGGATGGCGGCCTTGGCGATGCCCAGTTCGGCCAGCGCCCGCCGGCACTCGACGCGCTCCTTCCGGCCGTCGGCCTGCTCGATCCGCGCCAAGCCGGTCAGCACGTCCAGGCGCTTCTTGAGGGCGGCGTAGCTGTAGCCGAACCGCTGGGAGAAGTAGTCGCCGGCGCTCTGGTAGTGCAGGCGCACGAACAGGCGGTCCCGCAGGACGGCGTCGGCGGCCTCCAGGAAGTCCACCGACTCGGCGCCCATCTGCTTCGTCAGCTTCGACAGGGCGCGGTCCAGCGCGATGTGCTTGGCGACGGTGCTGCCGTCAGGCAGTCGCACGCGCTCCTCCTTGTCAAGCGGGGACGCTGGCCGGCCATTTCCCGCCGCCGCCTTCTTGTCGCCGTTATTGCTGACGCGCTTCCGGGCGCTTCGCTTTGTCGGCATGACGACCACCCTTTCGTGGGGCGCGACCGAGCGCATACTCCAGCGGCCAGCCCGCCTCGATTCTGTACCGTAACGCCTGCTTCGACAGGCCGACGCGACGCGCCCAGGCCGACAGGTGCATCGTCTTGCCTCGAAACGACAGCAGCGTCAGGCCCCGCCGATTGGCCCCCTGCTCCATCCACGTCGCCCAGTGGCAGTTCCCTGGCTCGTACCCCAGGCCGCCGTGGAACCGCTCCAGCGTGTGCGCCAACGACGGGCGGGGCCCCATGTCGGCCAGGAACAGCCCGAAGTCGAGCCAGCGGCTACAGACAGTGACGCCCCGCCCACCGTAGTTCTTGAATCCCGTGGCGTTAGGGTTCCGGCACCTGGACAGCATCGCCATCCATGACCTATAAGTCGGCGTCGCGGCCTGGCCCCCGGACGCGGCGTGGCCATGCCGTAGCCTGGGCAACCGGCCTACCCCTTGTCGCCCGACCGCCGGCTTCGGCTTCGCCATGGGGCCTCCTATCCGGGCCGCCGCTCGCTCTCCCCGGGCACCGACACCACGGTCGCCCAGGCGCGGAGGCGGTCGACGATGCGGTCCGAGAAGCGCTCGCGCATCTGGGCCACCGTCAGGTTGGTGGTGAAGATCGTCGGCAGCCGCTCGGCCTCACGGTGCCACACAATCTCGTCGAAGAACGTCTGAATCAGGCCGCCGGGCGGGGCGTACTCCGTGCCCACGTCGTCCAGGACCAGCACGTCGAGCGTCTTGACCTCGGCCAGCGCCCGCGGCCGCGTCTCGGGCCCGAGCAGCGCCCCGCACAGGGACGGGAAGTACCAGAGGCGCCCCGAGTCGAGCCAGCGCAGGGCCGCGCACGCCGCGTAGGTCTTGCCGAGCCCCGTCTTGCCGGCCAGCACCAGGGCGCGCCCCCGCCCGCAGTCGCTGTGGTCCCGGTGGTTGCCGTACCCCACGAACGCCTTCGCGGCCTGGATGGCGGGGAACTCCGCGGCCCGCTCGAACGTGGCCTCGTGGAACAGGGCCGGGATGCCGAGGGTCCGCAGGCGCTCCTGGAGCCGGATGGCCGCCCGGACCTCGCGGTCCCGCGCCTGCGCCCGCTCGATCTCGGGCGACGCGGCGGCCACGTGCTGCCCGATGCGCTCCATGATGTGCCCCAGGCGTTCAGGGTCCTCGTCGTCGCTGCTGCGTCGCATGCTCATAGGTCCACCTTTCCGTAGGTTTGGCCCTCCCAGGCCCGAGCGATGGCGCCGCCTATCGCGCCGTTCGGCTTCTCCTTGACGGTCCGGTCCGCCCGCATGAGCCAGTTCTCCAGGAAGCGCCGGGTCGCCTTCCGCCCCTCCCGTTTCGCCCAGCGGTGGGCCTTCGCCAGTTCAAGCTCGACGGCGACGCCCGCGAAGGCGGGCTCGGTCAGCAGGCCCAGGCGCCACTCGTCGTCCGTCTCGACCTTCTTCGTCGCGGGGGTGGCCGTTGCCGTGGTCGTCGAAGCGCCTGGAGGGGGTGCCTGCCCGCCGGGTTCGCCCGCGATTTTATCGTCGGGCGAAAGAAGAGGTATTCCTTCCTGAGTATTCCTTGTGGTGAGTATTCCTTTGTCCGCCTGCCTGTCATACCTGCCCATGACTGGGGGGCGTGGCCTCGCGCCTGGGGGGCGCGCCTCCCTCCTCGACTCGTCGTCCGGCTCGGCGTCACGCGGACGGACCGAGTTGACAACGTAGGTGTTCGGTCGGCCCTCGGCCTTCCCAGAGTCGGCGTGCAGCATACCGGCCTGGACGAGTTCAGCCAGCGCCCGCTGTACTTGCCGCGTTGAAGAACTGACGGCGGAAGCGATGGACCGGATGGACGGCCAGGACATGCCGCCCGCGTCGGCGCGTCGCTTGAGGTACAGGTAGGTGAGTTTGGCGTAGATGCTGACCGGCTGGTCGAACACCTCGTCCTCGGCCCAGAAGTATCCACGCATGCGGATGGTGGTCGTGATGCCGATTGCGGAAGGTGGGGTCGTGGCGCTCATCAGGCGCCCTCCTTTCAGGGCTGCGGGTTGGGAAGATAAGGCGGGGCCCCTACGTAGAGAGGAAAGGCTCCCCCGTCGAGGCTTAGGGTGCGACCTGCCGGCCGCGATCCCGCCCGCCGATGTGACAATAGGCTCGACTGACAACAACCGTCAAGCGGTTGTCGCGGTCGCCCCCGCCAGGACGGCCCGGGCGTGCGTGTAGGTCCGATGCAAACGCGGTAGGTCGGGCACGCCGTCGCCGAGCGCGGCCCGGCCGAAGGTGTCGAGGGCGCCCAGCAGGTCCGTCAGCGCCGCGGCCAGGCGGTCGTAGTCGTCCAGCTTGGCCCGCTCGCGCAGCAGGAACTCGGCCATCGCCGCATAGGTCGCCCGCTCCGCCTCCCAGGTGCCGTAGGCCGCCGCGGCCAGCAGCGGCCAGGCGCGGCCCAGGTGGCCGGCGATGGCTTCGGTCCCGCGGACGCGCGCCCACTCTGCCCGCAGCGCGGCCTCGACGGCGGGGGGCGTCACGGGCGACGCTTGATGACGACGCTGTAGCGGGCGTTCGGGACGGGCACCGCGCCAATCCGCAGCATGTCGGCGATGGCCTGGGCCAGGGCGGCCTGCCGCGCCAGGCGCGGGGTGAACGGGGTGCGCGTGAGCCGGATGTCGATGGCCAGCACGGGCGTGGGTTTGCCCTTCATCGGAGGCCTCCCTGTCGCAGGTTGCCCTCGGCGGCGATCCGCACGTAGGGGTCAAGGTCGGGCTGGCGAAGGAGCCAGCGCAGGTAGTCCTGGGGCACGTCCGCGAACCGCTGGCCGCGGTGCTTGCCGAAGGGCAGCACGACCGGGATGCGCGCGGCCTCCGAGCAGCGCCACAGCGTGCGCCAGTCGGTGATGCGCTCGTCGCGGGCGTCGGCCTGCTCCTGTGCCGCCTCGATGGCCAGCAGGATCTCGGCCAGGATTATGTGACAGTGCCGCACGTCGGTGCGCGCCCCGTGCCCGTGCTCGGCGCGCGTCGCGCGGGCGACCTCAGGGGCGTGCGCGTACAGCAGCGCGCCCAGACTGTAGCTGTCCGTCTCGCCCATGTCCGGCCAGCAGTAGCGCGCCAGCGCCAGCGTGTCGATGCGCCGCACGGGCGGCGATCCGATGACGGCAATATCAAAGTCGACGTTGTGCGCGATGACATACTCGGTGCCCTCGGGCAGCTTGAACGTCGTCCAGGGTTCACAGTCGCGCACGTCTGCGTCGGTGATGTGGTGGATGGCCATCGCTCCGAAGTCGATGCGTTTCTCGGGGTTGTAGCGGGAATAGAACTCCTCGACAACCTCCAGCGTCGCAATGTCCTTGAGACGTAGCCAGGCGATCTCGACTGGCCGCGCGCCTGGCCCTCGGCCGGTCGTTTCTGTGTCGAGGATGATCGCGCTCATGTGGCCGTCCACCGCGTGACGCCACGCCCGATGCGTTGCACATGGCGGCGAGAGATACCGTACGCGCCCATGATCTCGTAGCGGGGCACACCGGCCGCGACGGGACAGCGAGGGGCATGTCGGTAGTAGGCCGGTCCACTGACGAGACGCGGGCATGGGCACATCATGGGTGGATCAGCAGGGCGACCACGAGCGCCACGAGACACGTCAGGAGCAGCAGCCCGTAGGCCAGGACCTCGCCGCTCATGTCGCCGCCCGGCCTCTGTCGGTCGCGGCAGGCTTCGGCGTGCGGTTCCAGAGGCGGGCCCGGTCACGCCGGCGCTTCGCCCCGCGCCCCCGCCGCGTCGGTGGGCGCGAGCGGCCTACGTCGCGCTCGGGCAGCTTCATGCGGGCTCCTTGGTGGGGGTGAGCAGGGCATCGTAGCCGCACGTACACGGATCATCGGAAGCGGGGAAGCTCGCGCACGATGGCCGGTGGGACGTGTATTCCCAGTAGGTGTCGCGTTCCTTCCGCAGCGCGGCCTCCCGCGCCTCGGCCGCTTCTGAACGGGCCATCCACTTCATCCCTGCGGCCTCGGCCTGTGCGGGCGACGGGAGCGCCTCCAACTTCTCCACGTGCGCCGCCACGAGGGCTAGGTCGGCGTCGTACTGCGCGCCGCACGAGAAGGGCATGGCTAATTGCGCTCGGCCCAGCCGCTCCAGCGCCGCCGCGATCTCGGGCGTCATCGCGTCCTCGGCTCGATCATGCCGACACGCTCCGGACGGTCCGGGACACGGCCTTGACGCCGGGGATGGCCAGGTGCCCCTTGAGCGCCCGCGCCTGGGCGTCGAGGAACTGCTGGTTCGGCAGCAGCGCCTCGACCGGCTGCGCGCCCGCGGCGACGGCCTGGATCAGCGCCCACAGGTTCTCGACCTCCGCCGCCCACGCCTCCCGGGTCGAGATGCCCTCGACGCGGACGGGCGGGCGCACCGCCGACGGGGTGAACACGATGGGCGGCGGGCCGGCCAGGACCGCGGCGGCCGCCTCGGGTTTGCCCTCCGCCTCCAGCGCCAGGGCCCCGCGCATCTGCGCCTCCTCGCTCGCCCGCTGCGCCAGGATGGCGGCGTCCCGGGCGGCGGCCTTGGCCCGGGCGCGCTCGGCCTCATCCCAGGCGTCCATCTTCGCCTTCACGTCGCGCTCCGCTTCTTCGAACGGGTCCCGGACGAGCTTCTTCTGGGCGACGGCGATGCGGTGCGCGGCATGGGCCGCCCGCACGATGGGGTCGAAGATTTCGTCCACCTGCTTCTCGCCCGCCTTGATGGCGCGCAGCAGCGCCCCGGCCTGCCGGTAGCTGTCGGCGGTGGTGATCTCGACGGCGGCGGCCTGGCCGCTGATGGTCTCGCCCTGCTTGGCGAGCCCGGTGGCGACGGGCGGCAGGGGCGTGAGGGCCTCGGGGGCGGGTGGGGTCAATGGGTGCCTCGATCCTGGAGCGCCCTGTAAACGAGGAGGGCGGCGAAGAAGGTTTGCTCGGCGGCCTGGGCCTCGGCCGTCAGGTCGTGGAGGGCGAAGGTGCCGTTCTTCCGAAGCTGGACCACGAACACCGAGGACACGGGGGCCTCAGGGTGCGTGTCGTTCCACAGGCGCCAGTAGGCCGCGAGTTGGAAGCGGGCCGCCCACAGGTCTGGGTGGTCGGTGAACTTCCAGTCGATGAGGACCGTCGGCAGGCGGCCCAGGGTTCCCACGCGATCCAAGTGGCCGACATATCCCCACGCCGGATGGAGCAGACGGTGCTCGCTGGCGATGGCCTTGTGCTGCGTCTCGCGCACGAAGGCGCGGTAGCCGTCCAGGCCCGGTCGCACCTCGGGGTGGACGCTGGCCTCGTCGAGGCGCCCCGCGGCGTCCAGTTCGCACGCCTTGTGCACCGCCGTGCCGAGGGCCGCCGCGCGCTCCCGGCTCGGGCCCTGGCTCCAGCCGGTCCAGCCCAAACCCGTCGCGGTCAGAATCTCGCTGACTCTCGGGTAGGCGACGCCGTCAATCTCGATCACAGTTCCCCCGCGACCTCCTTCAACCGGATGATGAACCGCTCGGCCTGCTCGGCGTCCAGCGCCGTGCTGGTCGTCTGCCCGAACTCCGCCAGGAGGATGCGCTTCGTCTCCCCCTTCTTGACCTTGTCGACGAGGCGCGACAGGCGGAAGTAGGCCAGCATATGCTCCTGCGTCATGCCGGCCGTCTCGAACAGTTGTCCGTTGATGGTGAACTGGGTGCGGGCCGGCTCGGGCTCGGGGGCGGGCGGCGGGTCGTCGTCGACCGGCGCCCGGCTCACCAGCGCGAGGCCCTTCCCGGTGCCCGACGGCGCGTCGAGGATGACCGTCTCCGTCGTCGCCTTGCGCTCCTGGGCCTGGCGGATCGACTCGGCCAGCGGCGCCGTCAGGTCGGGCTCGTCCACCGCGCGCGGCATGAAGCCGTCCGTCGCCGGCGCCGCCGTGGTGGCGGCGACCTCGTCCGCGCCCGCGGGGGCCCGCGCGTCCCCTAACTCGCCCTCGGTATAGACGGGCACCCCGCCCACCGCCTCCAGACAGAACCACTTCACCCCGTTGCTCATCGCACGGCAGAACTTCATGTTGCGCGGGAACTTCACGTGGGGGCTGTTCGCGCGGTTCAACCCGGCCATGACAACGTCGGCCTGCTCGTAGCGCGACACGCCCAGCGATTCGCGCTTGCCGTTGACCACTTCGAAGAACTCGATCTCGCACACGTCGGCGGTATGCTCCCGGATGCGGTAGTCGTACTTGCCCGACCGCTTGATGATGGCCCCGAGGGTGACGGCCGCGACCTCCGGGTGCCCCTCGACCATGTGGATGGACAGCATGGCCTGGATGGGTTTGAGGCCCAACTCCTGCCCGTAGAGCATCTTCACGATGGCCTGGCTTTGGGCCTTCACGTCGGGGAAGAACCCGCTCTTGACAAACACCTCGCTCAGGCCCGCAACGGAGAATCCGCTCTCGCCGAGCGCGACCTCGACGGCGTCTCGCTTGGCTGGCATCGTCCCGCCGTTCTCCTCGGTCATGGCTTCATGCTCCTGCTCCTGACGGCGACTGTGAGGGCATCGGCGACAGACCAGCCGCGGGTGAGCCTGTGCCGGATGGTGGCCACGAGTAGGCCTTGACGCCTGGCCCACTCGGTGAGACAGTGCGTCTCCTCGCCCAGGGTCAGGAGTCGGTTGGTTCGCTTGTTCTGCCCCTGCTCGCGCGTGGTCGCCCATCGGACGTTCCCTGGCGCGTACGGGCCGCTCTGGTCCGGGTATCGGTCCAAGGAGTGCTGGGCGGAGGGGCGGGGCCCTACGGCCCGAAGGAAGGCGGAAAAGTCGCGCCAGTCAGGGCAGACGGAGATGCCGCGCCCGCCGTAGTTCGCGTAGGACTTGTTGCGCGGGTTGGTGCATCGCTGGACCATCCGTTCCCATGTCTGATACTCGGCTGTTTTGGCGTGCTCTCGGCTGTGCCCGTGACGGGTCGACCTCTCGATGGTGGCGCATCCACACGAACGCGAGAGGCCTCGGATGAGATGAGTGTGCTGGACCAGCGACTCGGTCCCACACGCGCATCGGCAGAGCCATCGTACCTGTTTGCGCCGCTTCTCAGGTGCCGCCCGCGACAGCACCGTCCAGCGCCCGACCACCTGGCCGATCATGGCGGCGGGACCTCGGGTGTTGGGGGTGGCGGCTTCCGCTTCGGGCGCGCGACGGTGAGCATCTGGACGCGGGCCGTGGCGAAGTCCAGGGTTTGACGGAGGAGGAACAGGGCCATCGCGTCGAGGGGGCGGTCCAGGGCGGCCTTCGCGGTCGCCAGGGCGTGCAGGGCCTCTGCCTTGGGTGTCACCGGGGGACCTGCCCTTTCTGTCGGGTCGCCTGTCCCGACGCGCGACTACTCAGGCGAGGGCGCCATCGTGCGCCCTGATTGTCAGCGTGTCAAGGGCGGTGGGGCCCTAGACCAGGCGCGCGTGCGGAAAGGGCCCTTCGACCAAGCGGGCGCCTTGGAAGGGGCCTTCCACTAGACGAGCGTGCGCGAATGGGCGGGGGCAGTCGAGGCAGTCGCAGCCCTCGCCGTGGGGCATCAGGGTCGCGCGGTACTTGCCCGCTGGGGTCGCTGGGCGCGTCCAGATGGTGGTCTTGGCTGCCGCCTGCCGGGTGCTGCGTGTGTTCTTCATGTCCCCATAGTGCGCTCTTGTTGTCGATATGTCAACATGGAGATTGGCGACACGGCGGAGCCGCCTGTGATCGGCCCCGCCGCTGCCTGCCCTCGCAAGGGTGGCGCCCAGGCGCCACCAGCGACAACGAGCCTACGTCGGCTTGGCGGCCCGCGCAAGACGCGCGCGCTCGGCCCGATGAAAGACGCAGGCGCAGAGCGGGCCATGCGGCGGGGCCTCGCGCGCGGGCGGCGGCGGCGGGGCGACCCCGCGGCGGGGCGGCGGCGGGGGCGGCTTCTTCATGCCACCAGGAACTCGTGCCGGCCCTCGACCAGCGTCACGCGGGCGGCGTCGTACCACGCGGGCAGGTCGCCCAGGCGCCGCCCCGCGCGCGTCGCCGCGGGGTTGAGATAGAACAGCGCCCCGCCCGTCGGGTCGGCCTCCAGGCGCCAGTAGGCGAGACTGGCCGCGCGCCACGCCGCCTCCCACGAGGCCGGCGCGATGGCCGCCAGGCGCGCCGCGCGCGGGCCGGCGTAGTCGGCGTTCCAGGCGCTAAACTGCCGGGGGGCGAGGCACACCTGGACGATGCCGTCGCCCTGCGCGTCCATCCGGTTGCGGATGACCCACGCCACCGCCACTTGGCCACGCGGCGACTCCGACTCGGCCTCTAGCAGGACAGTCGCCGCGTAGAGCAGCAGGCCAGGCCAGGTCCGCGGGTCGGCCAGCGGGGGCAGCGGGAGGAGGCCGGCCATCAGCGGGTCTCCAGGAGCAGCCCCGTGGGCACGCGGACCAAGAAGGCGTCGAGGCGGTCGCTCCCGTGGTTCGCCGTCCAGACGAACCACTCGCCCGTCGCATCCAGGTTGCCCTTCGGCAGCTTGCGGTAGTCGTCGCCCCCGCCCGGGGCGTCCAGGTCCACCAGGTTCGGCGCGATCACTACGGCCTCGCACTGGCCGTCGAGGCGGAACCCGAGAATCTCGTTGTTGCGGGGCTGGCGCTTCCGGTTGGCCCCCGAGCCCACCACGAACTGGCCGTCGGGGCCACCCGGCTGCGCGTTGGCGTGACTGATGTGGTTGAGGTCAGCGTTCCAGTTCGCCCCCTCGTAGACGACGCGCCCCTGCGGCGCCTGGGCCTCGTCGAGCATCCAGAGGCGCACGGCGTTCGGCTGGCCGTTCCAGTTGTCGGCGGCGACCATGTAGCCGAAGCCCAGGTCGGAGTGGCCGCCCGCGCCCTTGGGGTCCGTCAGCACGCGCTGGGTCCCGGCCCAGAGGTCCACGATGACGTTGTCCTCGCCCTCCAGGCCGTCGACGTTCTCCTTGATCACCAGGTAGCGCCCGCTCTTGTCAAGCTGACACTCGTCGTAGGGCCCCCGGGCGGGGAGGAACACGAAGGCCGTCTCGGGCGGGCGCCCCTCGTAGTAGACGAGGCTCCCGATGGCCGCGTTCGGCTCGACGGCCTCCTTCACCGTCGCGCTATGGACCCGCCCGTCGGCGCTGCTGTGCCACTGACGGAGGCGCTTCGACAGCGCGCGGTAGGGCGTGATGTCGACGGCGGCCACCACCGTCGTGACGGCCCGGTCCAGCACGTCGACGCGGTAGAGATGCTCGTCGTCCATGGCGAACAGGAGGTAGGGGTCCGTCGCGTGCCAATACCAGTTCTCCGCCGTCTGCCATGACAGCGGATGCGACGCGGGGAACACCGGCCCGAGCGGCTCCACCTGGCCGCTGGCCTTGTCGACCTTGTAGAGCGATGGTCCCGCGCCGCCACGGTTGCGCTCGATGCCGAGCAGCACCAGGAGATGGCTCAGGCCCGCGTGCGCGTTGATCCGGCGCCAGTAGGAGTAACCCACGTCCCACAGCGCGTCCTGGCCGGCCATGTCCGACGGGTGGGTGAGGCGGATGCCGAGCGTGCCGTAGGGCGCGGGGAACTCGAAGGGGCCGCGGTCGGGGAGCGTCATCTGACACGGCGGGCGCACGTCGCGCACACTGGGCGCCTCGCGGAATCCGCCGGGGTTCGGCATGGGCACGGCGGCCGACGACCCGCGCGCCGGGAAGGCGGCCCGCCGAGGCGGTGGACTGCCCTCGACGGGGCCCGACGCGGGGGCCGCCGACCTGTCGGAGCTAGCGGTTGCGCTGCGCCTGCGGGTTGTTCGGGTCCGGGGTGCCCCCGCCCGGCGTGTTGTCGGTGACGGCCTGCGCCCACTGCGTCGCCTTGCTGTCCATCTCGGTGGCGAGCGCCTGGAGGGCCGCCGGGTCGTTCGCCGCGTCCCGCACCTGCTGCGCGAACCCGCGCATCAGGGCCTCCACGGCGTTGCCCGCGTTGGTCATGCCGGTGACGGAGGTCTTCAAGCGGTCGATGTCGGCCTGGGCCATAGTGGTGTCTCCCTTCGGAGGGGTTAGGGTTGGGTGGCGGCGTCGGCCGCCTGCGTCCACCGGGCGGTCGTCGCGGCCATCTGCTCGGACAGCGCCGTCAGGGCCGCACGGTCGGTGCCGAGGGCGTCGATCTTGCCGACCAGGTCGACGAGCACCAGGCGCAGGGCCTCTAGCTGCTCGGTGGTCGGCGGCAAGGGGGGCTCGAACTTGACGTGGTGATAGACGTGGATGTCCATAGGGTCCTCCCCCGCATAGTGCAGCCTACAGGCGGCCAGTGACAAGCAGGATGACGAGGATCAGGACGACGAGGCCGACGGCGCCGCCGCCGAGGACCGGGCCGCCGTAGTGCCAGCCCGGCACCGCGAAGAGCAGGACGACGATGAGCAGGACCCAGAGAATGTTCATTTGCCCAGCACCCCGCTATACCCCAGCACAATCACCAGCGACCAGAAGGCCAGGCCCGCGGCGACCAGGCGGTTCCAGTAGGGCTGGATCGGCGGCATCGTCGCGAGCACGAAGCAGACGAACGCGAACACCATCAGGATCATGGGCACGGGTGCCATGGAGTCCCCCTGTTGTCAGCGTGGCACGGACGCGCGCACGACGCCGTCCAGGGACAGCGTCACCGTGCTGGCCGTGACCTCGCACCGGAGCGTGAAGGTCGAGCCCGCGGGGCACGGCGTGGTGCCGAGCGGGCACTTCGTCGGGTTCGGCACCGGCGCCAGGGCGCCGAGCGGGGTGGCCACCACCAGCGTCGTGCCGGTCAGGCGGGAGATGCGGAGGCCGCTGGTCCCGCCCCACAGGCGCGCGCAGCGGTAGCCGGGCACGTCGACCTCGTACCTGGCGCCGGCGAGGCCGCGGTGCACGAAGGGCGTCGTCACGTCCGCACTGCCCGGCGGCGGCGGGGGCGGCGGTGGGGGTGGCGGCGGCGGCGGGGGCGGGGCGACGGCGCCGCCGATGACAACCTCGGCCCCCGCGCTCGGCGACGCGCTCCGCACCTCGACGGTGATCTGGCTCACCGGGTCCGTCCAGGGCACGCCGACGGGCAGCGGGGAGCCCGGCGCGCCCACGCCCGGGGTCATGTCGAGGAGGAAGATGCCGTTGCTGCTGCCGCCCGTCTGCAGATGCACCAGCGTCCCGCCCGGGATGGTGTTCCCCGCGTTGACGCCGCGGTACTCCAGGTAGAGGGCGTCCCCGGTGCCGGTGCGCCGCAGTTCCAGGGCGCTCGCGTTCGTCTCGTAGGGCAGCAGGCGATAGGTCCCCGCCGTCACGACGCGCGGCTGCACCCACCCGGCGATCTTCTTCTGGGCCGCGTTCGGGTGGAGCGCGGCGCCGCCCATCACGTCGGCGGTGTCGCCGTACTCGCTCGTCGCGCAGCCCGAGGCCTTGAGCGGGACCGTGCCGCATTGCATCGAGTGCGAGTGCCACCAGCCGAGGTTGTGCCCGAGTTCGTGGAGCGACAGCATGGCGTAGGCCGTCGAGCCGTTGATCCACGCGCTCGACGGGTTGCCGCCGACGGTGCCCAGGCCAGCCCAGGGGCACGCGGCGCTCGACGGCTGCGCGTAGAGCTTGTGCATGTAGCGCGACAGGTCCACGCCGGCCGCGCGCGCCGCCGCGTCGGCCTTGCTGGCGTTGCCCCAGTAGTCGCAGGCCCCCGACGTGGCCGCGATGGCGAACGGCCCGACCGCCGTGACGGCCATGTCGAGGGCGCCGTAGGAGACCTCGCGATAGAACCGCGTGATCTCCGCCGCAGTTCCGGCGACGGCGGCGGGGGAGCGGGCGAGGTTCGGCTTGTCGGCGTAGTCGAGCAGGATCAGCACGACGGCGTGCGTGCCCCCGACGAGGCCGAGCGTCTGGGCGGCGCCGCCGGCGCGCTGGACGAGCGGGACGACGGTCCACTTCGGGCCCGGCTCGCGCGTGATGCGGACGCGGTCCCCGGACTGAAAGCGCGTGTCCGCCGCCGTGGTGCGGCGGAACACGAAGCAGCCGCCCGTGTCGGGGCAGACGCTGTAGACGTAGTGGCCGCCGCCGTGGCCGTCGTCAACGTGGAGCACGCGCACGACGCCGTCCAGGGTGACGCCGACCGGGGCCGCGGCCACCCGGGCGGGCGCCGCGGGGGCCACCGCCGGGGTGGCGAGGGCGCCCAGGAGCAGCAGCAGGCCCGCGAGCGCCTCGGCCCTCATGCCACCCGCCGCAGGCCGCGCGCGTACTGGTTGTCCTCGCGGAGCCGCACGTTCTCCTCCAGCAGACTCACGCACTTGAGGCGCCAGTAGTCGGCCAGGTCCAGGGCGATCTCGATGTTCGACCGGCGCGCGGGCGGCGCCGGCGTCACCGGCCGCCCGGGCTGGCCCCGCCCCGCCTGGTTCACGAGCGGGTCCGCCGCTCCGCCGTGGGCGGCGGGGCCAGGGGCGGCATCGGGACGGGCGGGAGGTCGGCCAGCACCGCGAGCGCCTGGTCCACGCTCATGTCGAGCATGGCCTGCGCGGCGGCCTTCTGCGCGGGCGTCGCCGCGGGGTGGTCGTTCAGGCGGCCGAGCAGGTCCTTCCACATGTCCAGCAGCGCGGCGTAGGCGTTGAGGGCCATCGGACGGATCGTGGTATACCCCTCGCCGAGCAGCTTCATGGCGGGGCCGATCAGTTGGAGCGCACCGAGGATCGCGGCAATGCTCATAGGGGCCTCCTATGCTAGGTTGTCCGGGCGATGGCGGGCCACGCACGGCGTCCAATGTCGGAGCGCTTCTGGGCGAAGGTCGATAGGAACGGCCCCCTGCATCCCGTCCTCGGCACGTCGTGCTGGCTCTGGATGGGGGCGCAAGACCGAGGCGGCTACGGACGGCTTGGTCGGCCAGGAAAGCACGGGGGCACTGTCTTGGCGCACCGATATAGCTTTGCCCTGCACGGCGGCAGCGAAGAACTCCTTGTGCTCCACCGATGCGATAGGCCCGCCTGCGTGAACCCCTCCCACTTGTTCAGCGGGACCGACGCCGACAACCTCGCGGATGCGCTGTCGAAAGGGCGTGCTTCTTGTCTCCGGTTGGCCGCCATCACCCACTGCCCGCGAGGACACGAGTACTCCTCGGAGAACATCTACCGGAGCCCCAGGAACCAGAGTCGCGCATGCCGCCAGTGTCGCCGCGCCCGCGATCTGGCCCGACCTCGGTGAGGGCGTCACTTTTTAGAATCCACCACCGAGCGGAGGGCGACATACCGCGACTCCAGGGTGGCAAGCTGCCCGTCCACGGTCGCGCGGGCGGCCGCGTCCGGGCCGCTGCGGACGGCGCGCCACTGGGTCGTGAGGGCGGGGAGCGCCGTCTTGGCGCCGGCGACGTAGGCGTTCCAGGCCGTCACTTCGGCGGGCGTGACCTTGTTCGCCGCGCTCAGGGCCACATAGTCGGCCTGGGTCGTGACGATGCCGGTGGCGAGCGTCAGCAGGCGGTCGTCGGCCGTCGGGGCCGGCGGCGTCGACAGCGACGCGCAGCCGACGACGATGAAGGCCAGGGCCAGCAGCACGGGGAGCAGGAGGAGTCGACGCATGGCGGGGTTCTCCTTCGCCCAGTCGGGCGGGTTGAAGGCGGAGTGGTGCCACCAGTAGACCCGACGCGGGGGCCCGGCAACAGGGGACCTTAGTCCACCGTCGCCTGGCCCCCTCACGGCCCCTTCGGTCCGATCTGCTTTTGCAGGTCCGCGATCCGGTCTTTCGTTTCCTGCTGGGTCGGTTCCTTGATCGAGGCGTACGCCTGCGAGGCGTTCCAGCGCGCCATGATCTCCACCGCCAGCACCGGGGCCACCGCCGCCTTGACTTCCGGGGCCAGGTCCGGGCTGGTCTTGACGTACTCCAGGATGGCCTCCGGTGACTTCGGGTGCAGCCGGGGGTTGGTCACCGAGTACATCGTCGCGGCGACAACGAAGCCGTACACGCCGCCCATCGCGAGTTCGAACCACGTCGCCGTCCGGTTCAGTTGGTAGGCGCCCGAAAACCCGCTGATGAACGCCAGCACGTGCAGCGCGATCTCTTGCAGGGTGACGGTCTGGATGGATTCACGGAGGGTCATGCGCGGCCTTTCATCGCGGGCGGGTCGTCGACCGCGTGTCCGTCTCGGTGCCGCCGCCGCTCGGGTTGAAGCCGCCGGGCGACGGCGGGGCATAGATCACTTGCGGCGTCGGCGCCGTGAGCCGCGCCATGAGCGGCGCGCCGATCAGGGCGACGATGAGCCCGCCCACGGCGAGGAGGATCGCCACCGTCGAGGAGATGCCCTCGCTTTTGCCGGTGTTCGTCGACTGCGTGCGCGCCATGGCCTCGACGAGCCCCTGGAGCTTATCCATCTGCGGGTCGACGACCGTCTGCTTCCCCTTGCCCTCGGACAGCGCGAGTTCGATGGCCTGCAGGCGCTTGGTGGTGTCGTTGTACTGCGCGGAACTGCGCGCCTCCGCCGCCAGGGCCGTGTCGGAGACCTGCTTCTGGAGCGTCGTGGCCACGTCCGTCGTCTGCGCCGCGAGCGTCGAGATGGCCAGGTTGGCCGCCGTCGTGGCCTTCGCCACGTCCTCGCGGTCGACCTGGCGGATGCTGTCCAGGCGGCCCGCCTCCGCGTGCAGGAGCTTGTTCTGGAAGTCCTCGCGCATGGTGGCGATTTGGGTCTCAAGCTGGGCGCGCAGCAGGAGCAGTTCCTTGGTGTGCGCGTGCTGGAGGTCCGAGATTTCCCGGTCCTTTTCGCGCAGGTCGTCCTGGCGGCGCACCGCCGCCTCGTTCAGGGCAATGACGTTCGCGGTCGGATCGATGACGGGATTCCCCAGGAAGTCCACCCCTTGGCCGTGGGGCGGGACGGTGACGGTGCCCCGCGGCGCCGGCGGCGGCGTGCGCGTCATCGCGCGGCGGACCGCGCTGGGCGGCGCGTCGTCTGGCTTCGTCTCCCGTCGTCGGCTCACCTCGGGCCGTCCCCTGGGCGCTGCGGTCGCGGTGCCGCCCCTAGCATAGCGGCCCGGCCGCGGCGGGCCCCTATTCCACGTGCCGTCACCCGGCCTCCGCCGCGAAGGTGGCGACGCGGTGCTGCACCGTCGAGGCCCCCGGCGTCAGGACGAAGAAGCCGACGGCCCCCGTGCACACCTGGCCGACCGCCGCGGCGAGTTGCACCTGGTTCAGCGTCAGCGACACGGCCGCGCCGAGGGCCTCGGCCTCCAGGGCGAACGGCACGTGCGGCGTGGGGTTGGCCACCCGCGCCGCCCGGAGGACCTGCTCCCGCCCGTTGACGACCTCGGCGATGCGGACGAGCGGGCTCCCGCCGGCCTGGCGGTAGACGGTCAGGAAGTTCAAGGGGTCCTGATAGCGGAGCAGCAGGCCGAAGCGGGGCCCCTGGGCCACGTCGCCGCACGTGAAGCGCGCCCGGACCGTCTGGTCCGCCGTCGCCACGTCCAGGCGGAGGGCGACGTGGAGGCCCGGGCGCGGCCAGGTCTCGGCGGCCCCCTGGTGGATCGCGTACCCCCCGAGGGGCACCGTCCAGTCGGTCGCGAGGGGGCCGTCGGGGCGGTCGAAGAAGTCGGCGACGAGGCGGGGCGCTGGCGGCATGGGGTCGCCCTCTCCCTAGCGTTCGGGGCGGATGGTCTGCAGCGAGGGCCCCTGGGTGGCCCGGCGCTCGACACCCCCCGTCCGCGGCAGCGTGGCGCCCCGCTCCACCTCGACCAGCCCGGGCACGCCCGGCGCCGTGGGCGCGAGACTGACGAGCTTGCCCTTCGGCGTCAGCGTGGCGTCGACCTCGGGGTAGAACTTCGTGGTGGGGTCGAGTGTCGGCAGCCCTTTCGCGTCCCAGGCGACGATAAAGCGCCCGCCATCGGCGAGCGCCCCGGGCCGGGGCACGGGCGGATACGTCAGCGCGCGGAGGGCCCGCTCGGCCGGGGGTGGCGCGTCGCGCGTGTAGAGCATGTCGGGCCGCAGCAGGTGCCAGTACCGCTCCCCGGCGTGGCTCGGGGTGCCCGCATGGGCGGGGTCCGGGTCCTCGGGCAGAAACTCGTCGAGCACGAGGCGCTTCGGATTCGTCGGCGTGTCGTCGGCGTGCGTCACCAGCGCGATGCGGCGCGTGGCCCCCGTCGTCAGGTTCGACAGCAGCGCCTCGCGCCACTGCTCGCTGAATGCCGCGCCGAGGGGCTGATACGACCGATACCACAGCGCGTGGGACAGGCTCGCGCTCAACACCCGCTGCTCGGGCGAGGAGAACCGACGCAGCTCGACCCACCAGCCGCTCTCGGCCGTCCCGCCCGCGGCCAGCGGCACCACCTTGTGCGTATCCAGGTCGACGGACCAGGCGCTCATCCAGCTTCGGGCGAGGCCCGCGCCCGTCGGCGTGTAGGACTTGAACGCGAGCAGAATGACGCGCCCGAGGGCCAGCGTGGGCGCCTGGCCGGGCGTGGCGGGCCGCAGGCGCCCGGGCACGTAGAAGCCCGAGAAGGCAATTCCCGTGGTGCGCTCGGTGATGGTCTCGTGTTGGGTCACGGTCAGATGCGCGTTGTAGTAGCTGGCGGCCAGCGTGTCGGCCGAGTCCGAGTAGTAGCCGTCCCCGAGGTTGGCGTCGCTGGCGTGCCCGTTCATGTGCGTCAGCGCGGTGCTGGGCCCGGGGTACTGGCCCCGATAGACCAGCGTCTCGTCGCGCGTGGCAAACCAGCGCTTGGTCAGGTCCGGGCCCATGGGCGCCTCGCCCAGGGCCGCGAGCAGGGCGGGATCGACGCACACGTCCGCGCGCGCATAGGTGCGCTCCGCCGCCCAGGCCACGGTGGGCGTCGTCAAGGGGGTCACGGCGGGGTCGACAAACGCCCCGGTGCCGAAGCTGACGCCCCCCAGCCCCGCCCCGCCGATGGTGCCCGTGTGGACCGTGCCCTCGTACCCGTCGGGAGCGGTCGCCATGGCGACCGGCAGGAACTCCCACACGCCCCCCTCGAACGGGGCCCAGCGCCCGGCGGGCCAGCGGGACGGATCGAAGGTCCGCGTCTGCGTGGTGTCGGTGGTGACCGGGACGCGGTCGACCGTCGCGCTGCCCACGGCGAGCAGGTTGCGCACGGTATCGGTGAGCGTGGCGTCGACCGCCGTTTTCCACAGCACCGTGCCCGTCGTGCCATTGATGAGGAACAGGTGGCGCTCGTCGGGCTCCAGGCGCACGGTGCTCGCGACGCCCGGCGCGACGACGCCCGTGGGGATCGGCGTCGTGACCGCCCACAGGTCGACGGTCACGGTATAGATCAGGTCATGGGCGTCGTTCAGCGTGACGCCGAGCATGTGGGCGCTCGGCTGCTTGAACAGCGGCGGCCCGTAGGGCGCAAACCGGGCTTCGGTCAGCCGCACCGGCCACGTCGCCGTCACGGCATAACTCGCGGGGTTCTGGGGATCATCCCCCACCGTTGTCGTCCGCGCGTCGGTCACGTCCACGTCTGCGCCGAGCAGGCCCAGGCCGTCGGCGGGGACCGGCGTATGGCCCGCATCGCTCAAAGTCTCCGGCCACGCGCGCGGCGTCGTGACTTCGGTCGCGACCTCGGTCACGGTCAGGCGGGTGCGCGTGCGCGTGCCGGTCGCCGTGCCCGTCAGCGTGAGCAGCAGCGGCTCTTTGTCCCACGGGTGCTCCGTCCGCACGTAGCTCACCGCGCCGACGCGCGCGCCTTGCGGCTTGTTGGGCGTGCGCGCCAGCGTGAACACGCTGTAGGTGTCGGACGGCCCCGCCCAGCGCGCGACGAACGACGCGCCGTCCGTGCCCCATTGCACGAAGTCGAAGCCCGGAAAGAGGTCGCTCGTCCGCGCGTCCATGAACTCCCGCACGGTGGGGGCCGGGCCGCCGCCCGTCGCGCCGGCCATGCGGAGGGGTTGGACGGTGCGCGCGTTGCGAAACCAGACCGTCCCGTCCACCTGGTGGATGAAGATCTCCTCGACGAGGGGGTCCGTGACCGCCCCGAGCGGCGGCACGGGCATCCCACGGCGGGCCTCGTGCTTCAGGACGAGCCGCCGCCGCGGCGTCCGCGTCGTGGCCCCCGGCGGGCGGCTGTAGAGGACGGGCACCTGGTCGCCGGCCTCGATGCCCTTCGCCACCCCGCTGGTGCGGAGGGCGTCGCCGCCCACCAGCACGTCGCCGTCGCCCAGGACGGCCTGCACCGGCTCCGTCTTGACGAAGGGGACCTTGCGCTTGCCCAGGATGTAGTCCAGGGCCGCGGTGATCGCGGCCGTCAGGTTCGGGCTGTCGCCGCTCGCCATGTCACGGCCCCCCTAGCAGGGTATATTTGCCGCCCGTCGACTTGACCAGGTGCACGACCATCCCGGCCTGCATCGGCTGGTCTGTCGCGGGCTGGACGAGCACGATGAGGCCCTCGACCCGGCAGTAGACGCTGCCGTCGACGCGCAGTTCGGTGACGACGCCCGTCCGCACGATCTGATTTTGCTTCGCGACGAGCGCCTGCACCGCGCCCGTGAGCGTCGTCGACGTGCGGGCGGCCATCAGAGCGTCCCCGTCGGCGTCCAGGCCAGCGCGCGCATGTCCTTGGTGAAGGCCGGCGGGGTGGCGCCCTCGTCGTAGGTCAGCGTCAGGGTCTGCAGCAGGGCGGGCGGCAGCGGCAGCGGGTCGCCGGCGCCGTCGACGACGCCCGTGAACTGGACGATGGAGCCGCGCCGCACCCACGGGATGTTCACCCCCACGAAGGACAGTTCGACCTGCCACAGGCCCGACGTGGCCCGCAGTTGCGCCAGGATGAACTGGAGGTCGTCCATGTCGAGGTTCTCGTTCTCGTAGCTGACGGCCTCGGCGCCGAGCGCGCTGCTGATCCGGGCCACGAGCGTGAAGCGGTCGGGCTCGTCCTCGGGCCCGCCCTCGACGGTGATGTGGGCCCGGGTGGTGACGGCCTTGTAGGTGATGCTGTCGAGGGGTTGGAAGAAGGCCGTCACCGTGAAGGTGGCCGAGTCCTCGGTCCAGACCACCGTCCCGTCGGCCACCGTCCCGCTCACCGGCCAGGCCGGCGTCGTGGGGCCCGTCGTGCCCGGCGTCGACGCGCGGAAGAACTGGCCGGCCCCGACGCGGACGGTGTCGCCCGCGGCGTAGACCGTGCCCCCCGCCCAGGCCCCGCGGCTGGCCGTGACCAGGCCGCGGCTCACCGTGCGGCCGGCCCCCGGGGTGTAGGTGAAGGTGCCCGGGACCACCAGGTGCTCGGGCCCGGGCGTCACGGCCACGGCCGTGAGCGCCGCGTCCAGGAGGGCCCCGGTCGCCATGGGGCTCGGCGGGTCCCAGCGAATCTCGGGCTCCAGCAGGCCCAGGGTGTCCGTGACGCTCGCGCCGATGCTGACGACCTGCGTCGTCTCGACGGCCTTGTAGCGCGTCAGGTCGTCGGGCGTGAACGTCAGCGTGATCTCGATGCCGGTCTGGAGGGCCCACTCCACGGTGAAGTCGGTCACGCTGGTCGGCGCCGCCGGGTCCGAGGCGTCGGGCCAGTCGGGGGCCCCGCCGCCGCTGGTGCCGGCCGCCGCCACGCGCCAGACGCGCCCGCCGCCGCCGACGGAGTCGCCGCTGCTGTAGACCGTCCCCGGCTCCCACCCGCGGCTGGCGGCGACGAGGCCGTAGCTGACCAGGGTCCCCGGCCCGGGGCTGTAGGCGTAGGTGCCGCTGACCGGCAGGTGCGCCTCGTCGTCGGGCACGGGGTCGTCATGCGGGATGGTGGGGTCCACGGCCAGGGCGTTGCACGCCGGCGCGAGGGGGCCGTCGAGGCCGATGGGCCCCGGCGTCCAGCGCAGGTCGGGGGTCAGCAGGTCCGAGGCGTCCTCGTCGTCCATGTCCGTGACGTTGATGCTCTGCTCGGCCGTGACGACCTTCCAGGTGGCGGCGTCCTCAGGGTAGAAGGTGACGCGGAGGGTGATGTCGCTGGCGTTCACCTGCCAGACGACCGTCCCGTCCGGGACACTGGGCGTCGGCGGGAAGGTGCCGCTGCCCGGCGGGGTCTCAACCGGCGCGGCGGGCCAGGCGGGGGCGCCGCCGCCCGAGGTCCCGGGCACCGCGGCGCGCCAGACGCGCCCGGCGGCCGCCACGGAGTCGCCGCTCGCATAGACCGTGGCCGCCTCCCACCCGCCGCGGCTGGCCATCACCAGGCCGGGGCCCGCGATGGTGTCGAACGGCAGGCTGTACTCGAAGGTGCCGTAGACCGGCAGGTGCGCGGCGTCCGGGGTGACGGCCGAGGCGTTGCAGGCCGCGTCGAGGGTGTCGCCCAGGTGGACCGCCCCGGGCACCCAGCGAATCTCGGGCGCCTTGAGGCCCAGGCCCTCGCCCATGCGGACGTAGCGGGACTCCGTCGCCCCGCGGTAGACCGTCGTGTCGTCGGGGACGAAGAAGGCCTGGAGGACGAACGAGTCCGAGTCCTCGATCCACGTCACCGTGCCGTCGGCGACGGGCACGGCCGGGTCGGGCAGGACGCGGACCGGCCAGGCGGGCGGGCCGCCGCCGCTCGTGCCGCCCGTCGTCGCCCGGAAGAACTGGCTCCCGCCCGCGGAGACCTGGTCGCCGCTGGCGTAGATGGTGTCGGCCTCCCAGGCCGGCGCGCCGACGAGGCCCAGGTCGGCGACGGTGCCCGCCGGCGGGCCGAAGGTGAAGGTCCCGGGGACGATGGTGGCGGCCGGGTCCGGGGTGACGGCGAGGGCCTGGAAGCACTCGGGCGGCAGCGGCTGGCCCGCCGCCACCTCGCTCGGGGGGTCCCACCGGATCTCGGGTTCGATCAGCGAGCCGAAGCCGTCGATGGTGATGCTCGCCTCCGCCGTGACGGTCTTCCAGCGCGTCGTGTCGGCGGGGGTGAAGGTGGCCGTCAGGGTGATGTCGGTCATGTTCACGGCCCACTCGACGGTGCCGTCCGACACGCTGGGCGTCGGGGGAAAGGTCCCGCTGTCGGGCGGGGTCTCGACGGGGAGCGGCGGCCAGTCCGGGGGCCCGCTGCCCGACGTGCCGGGGGTGGTCACGCGCCAGACGCGCCCGTCGGCGCTCACGGACTGGCCCGACTTGTAGATGGTGTCCGCCGCCCAGGGGCCCTTGCTCGCCACGATGGCGGCGGGGTCGGCGAGGGTCTCGGGGCCGGGGCTGTAGGCGAACTCGCCGGCCACGGGCAGGTGCGCGTCGTCGGGCGTCACGGCGGTGGCGTTGCAGGCCGGGGCGAGGGGTTCGCCGACGCTCACGGTGCCCGGCTCCCACCGAATCTCGGGCTCCAGCAGGCCCGCCCCCGGGGCGCTGTGGAAGGCGTGCACGGCCTCGGCCGAGGCGTAGACGGCGGGGTCGTCCGGGGTGAAGGTCGCCGTCACCAGGAACGAGGCGGAGTCGTCCTCCCAGGCCACCGTGCCGTCGCCGATGCCGTCGACGTGCCCCTCGGCGTCGGCCGTCGGCCAGGCCGGCTCGGCCCCGCCGCTCGTCCCGGGCGTCGTCGCGCGCCAGACGCCGACGCCGCCGCTGACGCGGTCGCCGCTGGCGTAGACCGTGCCCGGGGCCCAGGCCCCCTTGTTGGCGCTGACGAGCGCCGCGCCGGCCAGCGTGCCGGGGCCGGGCGCGTACGCGAAGGCCCCCGGGACGACCGTGTGCGCGGCGTCCGGGGTGACGGCGATGGCGTTGAGGGCGGGGTCAATGGGTTTGCCCGTGGCGAGCGCGTCGCTCGGCGGGTCCCAGCGAATCTCGGGCTCGATCAGGGTGGCCGGGTCCTTCGTGCCCGTGACGCCGGCCCCGGTCCCCCCGCTGATCACCCCGCCCGGGCGCTGCCCCGACCCCATCGTCTCGTCGCGCTGCACCAGCGCCCAGGCCGCCGTCCCGCGCAGGTCGGGGTCCTTGATGGACTCCAGCTTCTCCGACACCACCTTGACCAGCAGCGGCCCCATCGGCTGGTAGCTCTTGGTCTCCAGGGTGCTGTCCACCAGGTTGCCGACGCCCGACTGGGTGCCCGCGTCCTCCCGCTTCTTGGTCAGCGTCGCCGAGCCCGTCAGGAAGCGGAGGGCGTCGTAGGCGTGCCCGGTCTCGGCGCTCTCGATCCGGTCCCAGGTGCGGCCCCCGGAGACGGAGACGTAGCCCCACGTCACGCTCTCCTCGCTCAGACAGAGCGGCTGGTTCTTGAGCGCGCCCGTGACGGGGTCCACGTCGGACGGCTCCCAGGTGAGCGTCTTGCGCGTCTCCCCGGTCTTTTCCGTGCGGCCGCCGAGGGGGCCCTGCTCGGCGGCGCGCCCGAACGTCTCCTTCACCTGGTCGAGCATGAGGTCGCCGGCCGTCCGGTAGGTCGTCGTCTCGATCACCGTGGCCAGCAGCGCGCCGTCCGTGCCGTAGGACTTGTTCTCCGACACCGTCACATACGTGGCCGAGCGGCGCGGGTCCAGCGGCGGCGGCCCGGGCTCCTCGGCCCAGGCCAGGGTGCCGTCGACGATGGTGACGCCCGCGCCCAGGGCCACGGGCTCGACGGCGCCGCTCGTGCCGGCCGTGTGCACGACGACAATCTGGTCCGTCGACAGGCGGAGGCGGTCCCCGACGGCGTAGGCCGTCAGCGGGGCCCACGGCAGCGGCTCGGCGACGGGCGCGACATCGGCGAGGAGCGGGCGCCCGTCCGGGCCCGCGCGCATCGGGGCCAGCGGCGCCGACGCGGCGGGCGTCGGGGGCGGCAGCGGGATGCCCCGCCGCGCCCCCGTCAGCGTCACCAGGCCGACCCGCGGCGTCCGGAACTTGTGGACCGTCAGCGCCCCGATGCGGCCCTCGCGCAGGGTGAACGTGTTGAACGCGGGCGCGACCGGGGCCAGGGTGCGCGGGCGGCACACGAGCACGCTGCCCTCCACGATCACGTCGACGCCCAGCGCCTCCGTCTGGTTCCAGGGTTCGACGAGGTCGCGCACCAGGTCCAGGCAGCGGCCGACGGCGTCGAAGCGGTCGCGGATGACGTAGTCGCGGCACTCCCACGCCAGCGTCAGGCCCGCGGCGGTGCAAATCTCGCGGGCCACGTCCGAGGCCCGGTAGTACCCGACCCGCTGCTCGACGGTGTTCGTCCCCGAGACCGTCGTCGCGGGGGCGCTCGCGAGGTACTGGACGGCGTAGGTGCGCTCCTGGAGGCGCCACATTTGGTCCCGCCCGGTCACGCGCGCGGTCAGGCCGTCCGGGTCCAGGGCCAGGTGGTAGTGGTCGACGCTGCCGCCCTCGATCAGGCGCACCAGGTAGGCCACGCCGTCGCGGAGGAAGCCGGCGTCGAGCGTCACGCGGTCCTGGGCGGAGGCCGCGCGGAACACGTCCGCCGTGGGCAGGTCCGCCGTGTAGGCGTCGGCGGGCAGGGCCAGCGAACTCTCGACGGTGAAGGCGCGCGGATGCAGGTCCATCAGGGCCGCTTGGTGGCGACGGCCACGGGGTGCTGGAGGTCCTCATCGAACGCCTCGCGCAGGCGCCGGGGCAGCACCGCCCACGAGAGCCAGAGGGGCGGGATCGCGGGCGCGACGCGCCAGCCGAGCGGGAAGGAGCGGACGAAGCTGGTGGGCTGGACGGTCCAGGCCAGCGGGCACTCGACCGCGAAGGGGCTGTCGATGGCCCACGTGAGCCAGAACGTCGCCGGCGCCAGGCCCGCCCACTCCACCGGGGCCCCGACGGTCAGAGCGAGCGGGACCGCCGCGCCCGCCGCCTCCAGGGGGAGCGCGCTCAGCAGGCGTGGCGTGGCGAGGGCCTCCCACGCCAGGGCGGCCCCCGCGGCGCGCTGGCCGCCCCAGGCCAGGGGGGTCGTGGCGCGCTGGACGAGGGCCCCGGTCCAGGCCAGGGGCACCCGGGCGCCCGCCGTCACCCCGCCGACGGCCTCGACCGGCAGCCCGGCCCCCGTGGCGACGAGGGCCACGACGCTGGCGTAGGCCAGCGGGAGCGTCACCGCCACGCCCACCGCGCCGCCCGACCCCAGGCCCAGCGTCGCGCGCAGGGCCAGCGCGCGGGTCCACTCGGTGGGGAGCGCGACGCGCGCGGCCAGCGACCCCAGGCTCGCCAGCGGGAGGGGCGCCCGCGCGGCGAGGCCGCCCGCCCAGGCCGCCGGCAACGCGGCCGTGACCCGCAGGGCGACGCCCGCCAGGCCCACGACGGGGGCGCCCTGATACCAGGTCGAGAAGCCGGGGCTCCCCGAGACCAGGACGGGGGCCCCGCGATACCATGCCGCGAACGCGTCCGCCACGACGGGGGCGCTCCTTTACGTCACCGTGAGGTTGTCCCACCAGACGCGGAACTCCCCCTGCTGCCGCTTGAACCGATGGACGGCGACGGCCCCCGCCCGCCACGCCGTGAACGGCACCGTGATGGTCTGCCAGGCGGTCCCCGCCGCCGCGGCCACGGCCACGTCGGCCAGCAACCCGATGTCCGCGTTGGCCTTGACGAGCACCTGCGGCCGCAGCGCCGCGCCGGGGTCGGCCTCCAGGCGACAGTCCAGGGTCAGCGTCCGCGCGCCCGCGCTGACGCCCACGAGGATGCCCTCCAGCATGCCGTACTCGTATTGCACCTGGCTCGGGGGCGTCGGGTTGCCGGTGCTGTCGTCGCGCTGCGACTTGTTGATCCACTTGCCCTTCGGGTTCCCCGTCCAGGAGCCGATCCCCACGCTGGTGCCCCCGCCCGCGAACAGCCCGCCCGGATCGCCGTCCGGGTAGCCCGTGGGGCCCCCCGCGCTTTGCAGGAGCGGCAGCGTGTCGTTCATCCGCACGCCCCGCAGGCCCCCGCCGCATTGACAGGTGAGCGCCGCGTCGCGCGGCGGGTTGTCCGGCGTCGGGAGCGCGGCATCCACTTTCAATTCGAGGCCAATGGCGCACGTGATCCCGGAGGTGCCAAAGGTGCCCGTCGGGCTCAGGTCGAGCGTGGCATGCGCGCGGAACATCGCGCCGAGTGACAGCCCCACACCCGCAATGACCGGCAGCGCCGCCCAGCCGGCCGTGCTATTCGTCCACGTGGCGCTCACGTTGTCCAGCGCCGCGAGGATGGCCACGTTGCGGGCGGCGCCGACCGCCGCCAGCGTCACCGTCGGCGCCGTCGTCGCCGCTTGCGTCGTGCTCACCGCCTGCACCACGCCCTGGTTGGTCGTCTGGTCGAGGGTCAACGGCGCCCGCAGCACGGCCAGATTCGCGATGGTTTGCGCGACCCCGCCAAAGTCCGCCGTCAGCACACCCGCCGCCGCCGAGGCCGCGACCCCACGAAACGCGGTCAGGCGATGCCCCGCTGCCGCACTGGCGCGCGTGGCGATCTGCGTCCACGTCACGTTGAGCCCGTTCGTCCCCGTCAGCGTCGGGGTCCCCGCCGCCGCGACCGCATTCGCGACAAAGACGAGGTACAGCGCCCCGCTCACGGGTGTGATGCTGTTGCTGGCGAGCGTGGTCCCGCTCCCGGTTTGCGTGTCGACCTGGACCGGAAACGTCGCCGCCATTCAATTCGTGTCCCAGGTGTTGCTCGTTTCAAGCACGACGACGCTATTCGCGGCCCCGGCGTTATCGGCCACGGCCTTGACCACGACAAACGTCTTGCCCGCGTACACCCCGGACCCCGAGAAGGTGTCCCCGTCGGTGAAGTTGGCGATGGCGTGCAACGGATACCAGAACCCGCGCAGCCGCCCGCGAAGGGTCGCCGACGCCTCGTTGATCCACACCGGGCTCAGCCAGAGCCCGCCATCGGCCCCGTTCGGAAACTGGACCGTGCCATTCATCGAAGTCCCACTAGAGGACTTGGCCACGTCGCCGGTGAAGCCGACGGAGATGCCCCCCCCCAGGCCGGTATACGCGCGATCCATATACTTCCCGGCCTGAACCTGCGTCATCGTACTGTGAAGGACCGCGAGGCACTGGGCCGAGGTCGCGGAGTTTTCGGTGGCCTGGCCCGCCACGATGTTGCGGTAGCTGTCGTTCGGCACCAGACTGTAAATGTCCCCGAAGGCGTGCCCGTAGTAGCGACCGGCCAAGTCCCCCGAGGAGATGAACAGGTAGCACGTCCGGTCGTCGGCCAGGATCGTGTAGGCCCGCGCCGTGGCATCCGTCGGCGTCGCAACGGACTTGCGAATGAACGTCAGCGCCGTCGTGGGAAACGGCCCGGTCCCTGTCGACAGCGCGCTCATGGTTTCGTAGCCGACCAGGCGCGCCTCCTTGGTCGTCCCCGCGCCAGGGCCGTTGTCGTTGATCTCAAAGAACACGAGATTGCCGCCGCCCTGCTGATAGGCGCAAATGTTCCCGGTGGGGCCATACGCCTGCGTCCAGCCGGTGATAGTCGCGTACTGCACCAGCGGGTTCGTCGTCCAGGACCCGGCGGTGAAGCGCACGCGCACCCAGTAGACGGTGACGCTGTTGACGGCGCGCGTGGCCCAGTCGCTCGGGATCGTCCACGTGACCGAGCCGTCCGCCGTGAGCCCCGTGGTTCCGTCGGCCACGGTGAGCGCGGTCCACGCGGTGCCGTTCCAGTACTCCCACGCCAGCGTCACCGCCGCGTTCTGGACCCCGGGCGTCGCGAGCTTGAGCTTGAGCCGGTCAAAGCGGGACGACAGCCCAAAGTAGGCTTCGTCCACCGTCACGGTCGGGCCCTGGAACAGCGCGAACGTCCCCGCGTTCGCCGCCGTGGCCTGGCTGCGCGCCTTGAGGGTGTGGTCGACGAACGCCGCCCCGGAGACCGCCGTGAACAGCGAATTGATGATGAGGCACCCGTTCAACGCCGTCAGCAGCGTCCCCGCCGTGGACGACGGGCCCGCCGGCGCCCCGGTATCCGTCGAGCGAAACAGGATCGGCGAGGGCATCGCCTACACCGTCGTCCCGGCCAGGGCCAGCGACCAGGTCGTGTTCAGCGCGGGGGCGCCGGCCGCGAGGGCGAGCTTGATCCAGACGCCGACCGCCTCGCCCGCCGCGAGTTGCGCGCCCGCGGGGGTCTGGGCCGCGGACGAGAACGTCCCCACGCCGCTCGCCGGCGCGACCAGGCGCGTGTTGGCGCCGTTGGTGCCCGTGCCGTCGTTCGTGGTCTCCAGCGTGAACGTCACCAGCGTGGACGGGTCCGCGCTCTCCGTGACCGTCGCCCCGAGCAGGGCGAGCGTGGCATGGCAGTTCTTGAAAAACACCTTCTCGTGCAGCGCCCGCGCCGCCCCGCCGGGCGCGTCGGCGGCGGCGCCGTAGAAGATGCGGCGGACCGTCAGCGCCTCGTTCGGGGCCTTCTCGAAGAAGAACCCCTCGGCGAGGCGGAACGTGCTGGTCGCATCTGGCGGGGTCGTCCAGGCGCTGCTCACCGTGGCGAGCCGCGCGGGGCCACCGTAGCCGATGACCTGGCGCACCTGCCCGGCGCCCGTGCCGCCCGTGAGGCGGATGATCTGCCCGCGGTAGGCGTCGTCGACGGCCGAGGCGCCCGCGTCGAGCGTGATGTCGGCGGCGCTCCCCGCCGTCGCCGTGTTGCTCCGGACCGCCGTCTGATTCTCGACGGCCACGTTCCCCGCGCACGTCCCGCTTTTCACCGCCTTGAGGAGCCGCTCCATCGTCGCCGTGTAGACGACCGGCGTCAGCCCGGTCAGGGTTTTGACCTCGGTCTGGAGCGCCCCGCCCGCGTCCCGATAGGTGACGGTGACGGTGGGGGTGGTGTCGGCCGCGCTGTCGCTGACAAGTTGGACGCTGCCGCTCACGTCGACGAACACCACGCGCACGCCCAGCGCGATGGCCCCGCCGATGGCGGTCGTCACGTCGTCCTCGGGCATGACAGCCGAGCCATAGAGGCGGAGGTCGCGGAGAAGAATGCTCATGGGCGGGGCTCCTTGTGGCGGCGCGCGGCGCCGCTCATTCGACAAACTCGATGGCGGCCAGGCGCGGATTGTAGCGGGCGTCGGCCGCGGCGGGGGCCACGCGCCCGATCCACAGGAACGCCCACCCGCCCGGCGGCACGGCCCCGAGCAGGACCGGGTTGCGCGACAGCGTCCCGCTGACACCGTAGGTCGGGGCGGCGCCCCCGGTGGTGTTCGCGGCGGGCGGCACGCCGGCGGTGGCCGCGCTGCCGTCGTCCTCGACGGTGACGCTGCCGCTCCCCGCGGGGGCGGCGATCAGCGTGGCCCCGCTGTAGGTCCCCGGCGCCAGGGTGCGGTAGAGGCGGTAGCCCGACGCCCCCGGCACGGCGGCCCAGGTCCAGGTGATCACCTTCGTCGGGTCGTCCAGCGACACCGACACCTCGCCGCTGGCGACCGTCTCGCCCGCCCCGTTGAGGGCCGTGACGACGGCGCCCACCAGGGCCACGGCGGCCCAGACGCCCCCCGCGCCCGTCGCCGACAGGACGGCCCCGAGGCCCGTCGGGGGCGACAGCGTCCCGGTGTCGAGGCCGATCCGCAACTGGCTCGCCCCGTCGTTGAGGCCCGTGGCCTTGATGCGCGCCTGCCAGGTCGACGGCCACGCCTCGTCGCCCGTGTTGCGGATGCCGAGCTTGAACGGCGTGTCGGTGCTGCCGCCGAGCAGTTCGGGGAGTTCCTTCCCGGGGATCGGCGTGCCGCCGTCGCTGTCGTAGAACGTGGCGTTTCGCATCAGCGTGTCTCCGCGCTAGGATGCATCGGCCTATGCCCGCCCGCCAAGGAACGCCGTCGACGGGTTGGACGCGAGCGCGGAAGGACCGAATCGGCGCCTCCAAAACTCAACGTGGCCACCGCTGGCCTCCCATGTGAGCGTAGCGGTCTTTCAGGCAGATGAGATGGGCCTCGATGTAGGGGCACGCGTTGTCGCGGTGCCACTGGGACGGGTAGATCTCCTGCACGCGACTCTCCGCGAAGCGCGCGGTCAGCGCGGGCACATACCTGGCGAACGCTGGGTCTGTCACGTACAGGAAGCTGTTCTTCACGTAGTACGCGCAATGGGTCGGGTCCTGGAACGCCCCCTGCCCGAGCGCGGACGGCGTCATTGACAGGAACCATCCGCCGGGCGCGAGCACGCGCCACGCCTCGTTGAAAACGTGGATCTTGTCAGGAATGTGCTCCAGCGCGTCGTGGGCCCGGAGCACCCCCACGCTGCTGTCCGCCAGCGGCCAGCGGCCGCGCAGGTCGGCGACGATGCCACCCGGCGTCGGGGTCACATCGAGCGGCACGAAGCCCGGCGCCGGGTCCAGGCCCCCGCACAGGTCGACGCAGGCCAGGCCCGCGTCGCGCGCGCCCTTGACGGCCAGCGGCCAGACGTGGCGGTTGTAGACGGCCTCCGTCCACTGCCGGATCTCGGCGTTCCGCGTCGCCACCGCGTTGCCGCCGTGCACCCGGTACAGGTAGAGCGGGCGCGGGATGCGCTCGATGCGCTGGCCCGCCAGGTAGCCGCGGCACAGGAGGTCGTGGTCGTCGGCGAAGGGCAGGGCGCGGTCGTGGCCGCCGACGGCGGCGTAGGCGGCGCGCGTCCAGGCGCGGACGTGGTTCGGCGCCCAGTCGACGTAGCGGAGGTTCTGGGGCGTCACCGGCGGCGCCGCCATCGCGACGAGCGCATGCCCCGCGTACGTCATGGGATAGGACGCCCACCCGAAGTCCGCGCTGTAGGTGTTCGGGGCCCAGGTGCCGTGGTGGAACTCGGCGAAGTCGCTGTAGACCACGTCCGCCCCCGCGCCGAGGGCGGCCACCACGTCCGCGAGGGCGTCGGGCGTCAGCAGGTCGTCGGCGTCGAGTTCCAGGAAGATCGCGCCCGCCGCCTGCTGACAGCAGGCCTGCTTGAGGGCGCCGACCCCCTGGAGGTCGGGCGGCGCCGGCCAGGTCCGCACGCGCGCGTCGCGCGTGATCTCGGCGGGCAGCACGCCGCCGTGGTTGGTCAGGACCAGCCACTCCCAGTGCGCGTAGGTCTGGCGGCGGAGCGACTGCCAGGCCTCGGCCACGAAGGCGTTCCCCGCGGCGTGGAGCGGGGTGATCACCGACACGAGCGGGCCGGCGGGCCGCGTCCCGTTGCGCCGCGCGCCCATCAGGCGCCACCCCCGGCCGCGAGGGCCGCGTCGAGGGCGGCGCGATGCGGGACGGCCCGCGGCGGCGTCCCGGGCCACGGCTGGGGCGCGACCGAGGCCAAGGGGACCGGCTCGGGCATCGTGGGGTGTCCTCCCTTTTACGGCGCGCGGAACGCGAGCATCGTCGACACGATTTGGGTGATGTCGCTCGTCGCCGCGCCCTGGCCGGTGAACTTGACCGTCGTCGTGCTCGTCCAGTCAATCCCCGTCAACGCGGTCTGCCCGATGACGCGCTCCAGCGCGTTCGCGCCGCTCAGGCTTCGGAACACCGTCCCGAACACGCGCGCGCTCGTCGCGCCCACGTAGACGATCCGGACATCAACGAGGAGAAACCCGTTCGCAGGCGCCGTCGTCACCGTGTTCAGCACAATCTCCGTGCCGCCGACGACGAGCTTCATCGTTTTTGTGTTCGCGTTGTTCGCGACCTGGAGATTCGCCACGACGTGCAGCCCGCTATCGGTCACGAGCGTGTTCGCCGGGACCGTCCAGGTATGCAGCGTCGTTTCGACGGTCGTCCCGTTCGCCACGCTCGCGCCAGAGATGTACCCCCGCGTCGTGACCGTGATCGCGGGGTCGGCGCCCGAGATGACGATGCCGCCCGCGCCGGTCAGGACCACGGGCGGATGATCCAGCGTCGTCCCGGTCATCGTCAGGCCCGTCCCGAGCGTGATCTCCTGCGGGTCGCCCGCCCCCCCGGCGCTGCCGCGGCCGAGGAGCTTACTCGCCGCCGAGACATCCTGGATCTTGGCATACGTGACCGTGTTACTCGGGATCTGGCTCGCGGCGATTGAGTCCGTCAGCCCCGAGAATAACGTCGTGCCGGCGCCCCCCTGCGGCCCGGTCAACCCCTGCGGGCCCTGCGCGCCCGTGGCGCCCGCCGCCCCCTGAGCGCCCTGCGGGCCCGTCGCGCCCACGACGCCCTGGGCTCCCTGAGCGCCGGGGCTGCCGGTCGTGCCGGTGGCCCCCTGCGGCCCCGCGGCGCCTTGCGCGCCCGTGGCGCCCGCGTCGCCCTGGGAACCCGCCGCCCCCGCCGCGCCTTGCGGACCCGCCGTGCCCTGCGCGCCCGTGGCCCCCTGAGGGCCGGCGGCGCCCTGGGGGCCCTGGGGGCCGGTGCTCCCGGTCGTGCCGGTCGCGCCCTGCGCCCCGGTCGCGCCCGCGTCCCCCTGCGGCCCCGCGGCGCCGACCGCACCCTGTGGGCCTTGCGGGCCCGTCGCGCCCGTGGCCCCGAGGGCGCCCTGCGCGCCGGTCGCCCCGGCCGCGCCCTGGGGGCCCGTCGACCCCACGGCGCCCTGCGGCCCGGCGACGCCCTGGGTGCCCTGCGCGCCCGCGCTGCCGACGCTCCCGGGTGCGCCCTGCGGACCCGCCGCCCCCTGGGCACCCGCCGCGCCGCCGGCCCCCTGCGGGCCGGTGCCGCCTGGCCCCCCCTGCGGTCCCGCCGTCCCCTGCGGACCCTGGGCGCCGCCGCCCTCGCCGTCGCCGCCCCCGCTGGCGCCCTGCGGCCCCTGCGCGCCGGGCGACCCTTGCGGCCCCTGCGGGCCGGGCGGGGGCACGGGCGGCGTCCAGGCCAGGGCGGCCAGCGGCACCGTGCCCGTGTAGTCCTGGCCGCGGAGGACGGCAATCGCCAGGATCTCCAGGTCCAGCGTGTACTCGTAGAGTTCGGGCATGCCCCGCGCCTTGACAGGGCTCCACGTCTCGATGCGGACCGTGCAGTCGTTGCCCTCGCTGTCCTGGAGGCGCCAGGCCTCGCCGCGGAGCGCGTCGTTCCAGTCCATGTCACGGACCACGTCGACGTTGAGCCACTGCGTTCCCGACTCCAGGTGGATGACGGCGTCGCGCGCGTGCTTGCCGAACTCCTGCGTCGTGACGCTCCCGCCGAGGCCCCGGTACTTCGCCTGCCGCTTCGGCCACACGAAGCCGTAGCTCGTCGGGTCCGTCGTCAGCGTGACGGAGCGGCCCAGGGTGCCGAGGGCGGTCAGGATCACGGTGCCGCGGGTGGGGATGGCCACTAAGACCGTGCCTCCTGCGCTAGGATGCGGCCATGCGACAACGACCGCTCGCCTATCGGCGGTACTGGCTCATGCGCGCGCGATGCGAGAATCCCCGCAACAATCGCTTCCGCCTCTATGGTGCGCGCGGCATCACAGTCTGCGCCGAATGGCGCGCCGACTACGCGGCCTTCCTGCGTGACATGGGGCCGTGTCCGTCGCGCGCGCACTCGCTCGACCGGATCGACCCGGACGGCAACTACGAGCCCGGAAACTGTCGCTGGGCGACGGCGACGGAGCAGGCCCGCAACCACCGGAACGCGCGGCTCCTGACGCATGACGGGCAGACGCGCTGCCTCGCCGAGTGGGCCGAGCACGTCGGCCTGTCGACGGGGACGCTCTGGTATCGACTGCGTGCCGGGTGGCCGCTGGCGCTCGCGCTGTCGGCCCCGCTCGGGGCCGTGCGGCACGAGATCCCCGTCGAGGTCCGGCGGGCGGCGGGACGGGCAGGAGCGCGGGCGCGGTGGCATCCTAGCTCCTCTGTCTCTCGGCATCCAAGCTAGACATCAGGCGGCTCGTGAACTTGGCGTAGATCGAATCGGCCATCTTCGACGTGCCCGCGGTGATCTTGGCGTCGGCGTCGGAGAGGAAGGTATCGAGGACGCCGAGCGCGCCGCTGAGCCCTTGGCCGAGGCCGTCGGACAGGGCCGCGCCTGCGCCCGCGCCCAGTTGCCCGAAGTTCGTCTCGACCTTGTCCGTCGCGGTGTTGATCTTGTTGAGTTCGCTGACGATGTCGTTGGTGGCGGCGCCCACCTTCGACCCGATGCCCGCGCCGGCCACCCCGACCTGGCCGAGGCTGCTGGCCGCGGCGCCCGCGGTGTTGGGGATGCCCGCTAGGTCGTTACCCAGCTTGTCCATCATGGTCGCGGACATGGACTTGAAGGTCTGGCCCTTGGCCGTCATGTCCGCGATGGCGGCCCCCATCTTGTGCATGTTGGCGATGTCCGCCTCGCTGGCGCTGCCACCCCTCTGCAGGGTGGCGAGGGTCTTGGCGGCGGCCAGGCGCTGCTGCTCGAACGACTGCTCCATGCCGGCCAGGGACATCATCTTCTGCCCCTTGGCCGCCAGCCCCGCGATGCCGATGTCCAGGGCGGCCTTGGCCGACGCGGCCACGCTGGCCTGCAGGGCCCTGACGGCGGTGGCCCACTTCGTCTCGGCCTCGATCCGCTTCTTGGACCCAGCCTCGTAGTTCTGGGTCTGCGCGGCCATGAAGGCGACGGACGCCGCCTCGCTGGCCCCCTGCATCGCCGCCGTGCGGTCGAACAGGGCCTGCTCCAGCGCCAGCTTCGCCTCGAACGCCTGCTTAGCGAACCCGATGCGCTGATCCGCCGACAGTTTCTCGTTGCTGGCCTGGGCGTCCAGGAAGCCGATGTGCTTCTGCGCGCTGACCGCTCCCATGGACGCCAGGCTGTCGTAGTAGCCGGCGGCCTTGGCCTGAAGCTGGCCGTACATGGCGAACGCCTGCTCGGCATACTGGCGGCGCTGCGCCTGCGACAGGTTCTCGTCCTGGGCGGCGCGCTGCAGCCGGGACAGTTGCCCGGCGTAGTCGGCCTCCCCCATCGCCGCCTTGTGGGCGTAGGTCGCCACGTCGAGCGCCACCGACTCCGCGGCGCGGGCGCGGCGGTCGGCCACGATGGCGGCGTCGTCGGCCCGCAGCGCCGCCGCCGTCCGCTGCGACAGCGCGATCCGCGTGTTCTCCGTCTGCGTGTCGAGCGCGACCAGGGCCGCCGCGGCCGCGGTGCGCTCGGGCAGGGTGCTCTCGGGCGCGGCGAGCTTCGTCTGGAGGGCCGCGCGCTGGGCGGCGGCCACAGCCTCGATGCCCGCCAGTTCCGCCGCCGTCGTCGCCAGGATGCCGGCCCGGCGCTGCTCCTGGTAGGCGGCGAACCCGCGCTCGCTCTCGCCGAAGAACGCGGCGTCCGCGGCGGCGGCCTGGTGCGCGGCCTCGACGCTGGCGGCGGCGGCCTGGGCGGCGCCCGTCGCGCGCGCGGCGTTGAGGCCGGCCAGCTTCTCCGTCTGCGCGATGTCGGCCAGTGTCGCGGCCGTCTTGGCGGCGGCGGCGGCCTCCTCGACGGCGCGCACCGCCGTCGTCGTGGCGACCTTGGCGGCCCCCGCCGTGCGGACGCCGGCGACCTCCTTGCTCCGGAGGGTCTCCTTGAGGTCCGCCAGTTGCCGCTCGGCCGCGGCCTCGGCGGCCTGGGCCTTCGCGGGGTCGCCCCCGACCCACTTCAACTGCTCGGCGGCCACCTTGGCCTTGGCCGCGGCGACGGCGACCTCGGCCTCCTTGATGAGGCCCGCGATCCGCGACGCGCTGCCCTTCGCGGCGACGGCGGCCTCCTCCGCGTCGGCGGCGGCCAGGCGCTTGATGTTGGTGATCTGCTCGTCGTAGAGGCGGGCCACCTCCTCCAGCGACTGCGCCCGCTTGATGTCGCCGCCGATGGCGGCGTTGCGCGCCGTCAGTTCCGCGCGCTCGGCGGCCAGCGCGTCCTTGATCCGCAGCAGCGAGCCGAGGTAGCCGGTGTTGGCCTCGATGGCCAGCTTGACCTTCGTGGCCGTCGTCCCCATCACGGTGTCGATGAGGTTCGACGCGGCGGCCAGGGCCATCTGCGCGATGGTGGCGCCCTCGACCTCGCCCTTGCCGAGCTTGGCGTTGGTGGCGAAGTCGCTGAGGGCGCGGGTGCCCGCCGTCAACGCGGCGGTCGCCATCGTGGTGTCCTTCGTCAGCGTGGCGAACGCGATGTCCCGCGTCGCCTGGTTCGCCTCCTCCGCCTTGGCGATGAACAGGCCGAGGGCGATGGCCGCGCCGCCCATCGCGAGGCCGGTGCCCAGCGTCGCCAGGCTCATGCCCGACAGCGACGCCGCCACGCCCCGGATGGCGCCGCCCGCGGGGCCCAGGCCGCCGACGAGGGGCAGGGCGGCGCCCGCGACCTTCCGGAGGCCGTCCGCGGAGATGGCCGCGGCCTGGCCCGCCGACGCCAGCGCCGGGCCCGCCTGGCGCACCGGGCCCATGAAGGCCTCGAACTGCTGCTTGGCCCGGCCCGCCTCGATGTTGGCCTTGCCGAAGGACGACCCGAGCACCTGGAGCTTGGCGGCCTGCGTGCCGACGAAGGCGTTGTGCTCGCGCATCGTCCGGGCGAGCGCGTCCTCCGACCCCGTGAGGGCCTTGGCGCGGGCGGCGGCCCCGTCGTAGGCGCTGCCCAGGGCCTTCGTCGCGGGCACCGCGGCGCCGACGGCGGTCCCCGCGGCCTTGCCCGCCGTGCCCAGGGCCTCGGCGGTCGCGCTGGCGCTGGCCGTGACGGCGGCGGTGGCCTTGCTCGCCTCCGCGGCGACGGCCCCCGTGAGGGCCTTGGACGTGTCGAGGACGCGGGCCTTGGTGGCCTGGTACTGCTTGTCGTCGCCCGAGAATCGGACGATGGCAACGGCGAGTTCCTGGCCCTCACCGGCCACGGGGGGTCCCCTGGCGGAAGCCCTGCGCGTTGAGGAAGGCGTGGATGCGCTCCGGGGGCACGCGCTGGGCCCCGGCCCGGTGCGCGGGCGCCGGCGGCTCGTCGCGCGCCAGCGTGGCCCAGGCGGCCAGGCGCTCGCGGCGCGCCTCCAGCGACAACCAGACGAACCCTGCCGTCACGGCCTCCTCCGGGCGCGCGCGCGCCACGTTGCGCTCGTGGGCGTCGAGCATGGCCCGCACGAACCGGCTGGACTTGTCGAGCATGTACTCCCAGGTCCAGCCGAACGCCGCCGCGGCGGCCGCTAGGTCGTCAAAGAGGCCGAGGCCCCCGAGTTGTCCCCCGGCACCGTAGGCGGTGCCGGCACCGTAGGGCGGGCGCCCCCCTCCAGCTTCTCCCGCAGCGCCCACAGGTCCCGCAGGGGCGGGCAGTCGCCGTGGTCGCACGCCTCGGCGCACGGCTTGTCGCGCCCGTCGAGCATGCGCCCCAGGGTCTCGACCAGCGGGGGCGGCTCGGAGGAGAGCGTGGCCTGGAAGAAGTCCAGGCGCGTGCGGTACGGCATGTCCGCCAGGACCGCGTCCGTCAGCGTCGGGCACAGGAGCTTGAGGCTTTCGCCCAGGCGCTCGCTGTGCTCGGCCACCGATAGCTCGGTCCCCGCCGGCGGGTTGTCGAGTTCCAGGAGGCGCAGCACCTCCCGCTGCGGCATGTCGACGATGCTCCGGACCGGATAGGAAACCACCGGGTCTCCATACAGCACAACGCCGCGGGGCTCCGGGCGCAGCACCCGGAGGTCCCGCAACACCCGCGGCGTCGACTCGGCCATCTGCTAGGCCGCGGCCTCGCCCATGGTGCCGAACTCGTTGGCGGCATCCGAGGGCCAGACCATGAACGTGACGGTGATCAGGCGCTGCTGCGTCGGGTGGAACGGGATCTTGGTCTCCGACGCCGCCGGCGACGCCTCGGGGAACACGAAGATGTCGTTGGGGTCCGTCGACTCCTCGCCGCCCTTGATCTTCACGATGCGGAGTTCCTTGGACAGGGTCCGCACCGACAGGCCGACGCGATTCTTGAACGTCAGCAGGCCCACGCCCGGCGTCAGCGTGGCCGCCGTCCAGGTGAGGGTGGCCGCCGTCTTGGTCGTGGCGATGGCGTCCCCCGTGCTCGCCTTCGGGGTCAGGGTCAGGACGGTCGCCGACGTGGCCGCCGCCGAGACGAGCGGGTGGGGCAGCGCCACGGAGTAGTCCGTGCCCGCGACGCCGCCCGACTTGTTGATGGCGTGGACCAGGTTCAGCAGCGACGCCGCCGCCGTGGCGCCCATCAGGACCTCGCCCTCCAGCGGCGTGAGCGCCGACTGGAACGTATAGGTCTTGTCGCCGATGACCACGGTATCGCCGTCCGTCACCTGGACGCCCGACGAGGTCAGGGTGCCCGTGGGCATCCCGCTCCGGATGGCGTTGACCAGGCCGACGGCGAACTTCGACACGCTGATCTCCGCCAGCGGCACCTCGACCGTCACGCCCGCCCCCGACACGACGGCGTCGAGCGGGGTGTCGCCCGCCTGGGCGCCCTTGAGTTCGGTGACGCGCGTGGCGATGTTGAGCATCACGTCCTCGCCCAGATACCCGAGGCTCACGCCGTCGAAGTACACGTTGGCCGGGCCCGCCTCTAGTGCATGCCGATCTACGCCTTCCATGGCCTACCCCCTTACGTCGCGCGGGATGCCGCGGACGTTCTGCAGCGCGACCAGCCACGCTGGACGCGGACGCATGCGCGCCGTGCCAAGTTCAAGAAGCAGCACATACCCCGCGGCGACGGCGCTCGTCACGCCCGCCCGCACCACCCGCCGGAATCCCGCGCCCGTCCCCGTCGCCGCCACGCTGTGAATCAGCGTCCGCAGGTCGGGCGACGGCGGCTCCCCGGGCGCGCTGGCCTTGTGGAAGCGCCCCGGGTTGGCGCGGCGATACCCCCGCCCGCCCGCCGGCGCCGTCTGCATCAGGCGCTGCACCTCGTCGGCGTAGAAGGCGCCCATCTGGTCCAGGACGCGGGCCGCCCGCGCCGCCGTCGTGGGCTCAAAGCCGGGCGCCACGCGGAACTCCCAGGTGGCCGCCATCAGGCCACCGCCGCCACGAGGTCGAAGGCCAGCACGTTGAACTGGAGCGTCTTGCGGACGATGGTCGGGTCGGGCTCGATGGTGTCGCGCTGGCTCGCCAGGTGGAGCGCGCACACGTTGAGGCCCGGCGTCGGCATCGGCGCCAGGCCGGCCTCGGCGCTGGCCGTCTGGTCGAGCAGCGTCGCCACGCGCGCGGCGATGGCCTCCGCCGCGTCCAGGTCGTGGGCCCACACGTCGAGCGTGAACGAGGCCTCCACCCGCGGCAACTGCTCGTAGGGGTGGAAGGCCGTGTCCATGTAGGTGACGGAGGGCACCTGGACCGCCATCCGCACGAAGCGGTGGAACACCGCCGGGCCGCCCAGGAGGACCACCAGGGCCGGGTCGCCCACGAGGCGCATCCGCAGGGCCGTCCGCAGCGCCGTCATCGTCGGCACCATCAGACCACCTCCAGCGGCAGCCACGCGGTGGCCAGCACCGCGGTGGCCAGCAGCGGGCCGACGGCGATGCGCTCGCACTCGACGAGCAGGTGGCTCGGGCCCAGGTCGTCATGGACCAGGCGCACGAAGGCGGCCAGGTAGGTGACGCCCTCGACGTGGAGCCGGTCCTGGACCTGCACCGGGGCGCCCAGCAGGAACAGCGCGCGGCAGCCCGCCACGACGCGCAGGCCGGCCTCGCCCTGGGGCGACGCGCCGGTCAGCGCGGACAGGCGACAGGGCACGCCCGCGGCCAGGGGGAGGAAGTCCCGGCGCGTCACGCCCGTGGCCGAGGGCACCACGTCGAGGGCCCGGAGGACGGTGGCCCGGTGCGTCAGGAGGTCCGCGATCTCGTCGCCGAGGCGCATCAGCGGTGGTCCCCCTCCAGGACGGTGCGCGGGCTGCCGCTCCGGTTGTCGAACAGGCCGGGCCGCAGCGACAGCGGAATCCAGTCCGCGTTCCCCCGGAGGCGCTCGACATCGCTCCGCGAGATGCCGCCCGCCGTCGGGAACTGGTGCAGCAGGCTGCCCGCGCCCCCGCGCTCCAGGAGCCAGTCGATGCGCGCCTGGACCTCGCTGGCCGCCCAGTAGCTCACGGACACGTCGCCGGCCGAGCGCGAGGCGTAGCGACTGGAGGCGAGATAGGCCACCGTAAGCGCCCCGGCGGCGGCGAGCCAGACGTTGTCCTCCTCCTGGAGGAGGAGGAAGTCGAGTTCGCCGTCATCGAACAGCGGGTGCGCGCTGTCGGTATCGCGAATCAGAAATCTGACCTGGTCGCGCGGCGCCGTCAGGGCCGGGTCATAGGTCCACGGCATGCTAGCCCCGGAAGGCGCGGTAGAGGCGGGCGGTCCAGGTGCGCGCGGCGCCCGTGATGGTCTGGGCCCCCGACACGGAGACGCTGGCGAACGACAGGTGCGTGGAGGCCTCCGTCGTGGCGACGGTCGTGCCGGCGGCGCGCGCCGTCAGCAGGATCGTATGGGCCACGACCGGGCCCGCGGACACCAGCGGGTGCGCCGCGGCGACCTGGTAGTCGGTCCCGAGCACGCCCCCGGCCCTGTTGATCGCGCGCGACAGGTTCAGCAGCGTGGCGTCGGCGCTGGCGCCGATCAGCACCTCGCCCTCGGCGGGCGTCAGGGCCGTGGCCTTGAACGTGTAGGTCGTGGTCCCGATGGTCACGGTGTCGTTGGCCGTCGGCACGACGGTGTCAGACGTGAGCAGGGCCGTCGCCACCGTCGGCAGGAGCGTGTTGCGGAACGTCAGGCGCACCAGGTCGGCGCCCTGGCCCGCGGTGCCCACGACCTCCAGGCCCGCCTCCAGGTCGGCCGGCGGGAAGAACACCGGGCGCACCCAGCGCGAGACGACGGCGCCGGGGAGGGCCACGTCGACGGTGCCCTCGGCCTGGGCGGCCAGCACGGGGGGCGTCACCGAGACGACCGACGCGAGCGCGCGCGCCGCGGGGTAGCCGAACAGGTAGCCGTGGCGGCCGTAGTGCCGCGCCTGCCGGTCAGTGAACAGGTTGCTCATCGCCCCTCCGCTTCACTTTGCCGCCGCCCTTGCCCTTGGTGGCGCCGGCGGGTTCGAGGCCGCCCTGGCCGTCCAGGACGAGCGGGGGCGTGTCGGCGGCGTCCAGGTCGGCGTCCGTCGCCTCCCGCATCCACCGGGCCGCGATCAGCGTGGCGACGTTGCGCCAGCCGTCCCAGTCCACGACCGTGCCCACCGCGAGCGTCTCGCCCTCATGGAGGAACGGGCGGAGCACGACGCCGAAGCGCGCCGCGTCGACCAGGCCCTCGGCGGTCGGGCGGAGCCAGCGCCCCTCGATGAGCCGCTGGCCGTTGCGCCAGGCCTCGACCGTGGCCGCGGGCACCCGGTCGCCGCCCTGATACTGCCGGCCGCCCTCCTGAAAGGGGCGGCCGACGACGTAGAACTGCGCGCCCATCGCTAGGCGATGACGTTGGACCAGAAGTAGGCCAGTTCCGGGGCCACGACCTTGTTGCTGACCGCCGTCTCCGCCTCGATGCGCTCCGCGCCGAGCCCGAGGAGCGGGATCGGGATGCGGTAGGTGGCCACGGTGGTGCCGAGGCCGCCGCTGACGCCCTTCCAGACGAACTGGTAGCCGGCGGACGGGGCCAGGAGCGAGGGCGACTGGGCCGCGTAGGCCAGCAGGGCATGCTTGCCGAAGGCGAAGTCGTAGGTCTCGACGGCGGCGCCCTCGTTGTTGGTGGCCTTGATGGCCTTCGCCACCAGGACGCGCTCGACCCCGAACAGCGCGGCCAGCACCGAGTCCGTCACCATCGTCGGCGCCGCGGGGCTGCTGCTGTACTTGATCCGGTCGATGATGTCGGGGTGGTCCAGGAGGGCGTTGTAGACGCCGAAGCCCAGGACCAGGGTGTTCGGCTCGTAGCCCGTCTGGCCCAGGATCAGGGCCTTCGCCGCGCGCACGTTGCCGATGGGGTTCGACGTGGCGTAGCTGTCCCAGTTGACGGCGGTCGTGTCGTCGGTGCCCCAGACGCCCGTCTTGAAGAACTCCTCGGCCCACTGCAATTCCATGCGGAGCAGGAGCTTGCCCGCCACGAACTCCGCGGCGTCGCGGTCCATGTCCAGGGGCTCGTCCGCGTTGGCGCGCTCCTGGGGGCCCACGTCCTTGTGGAACGCCATGACCTCGGCCATGTAGCTCCCGTACGACAGCCGGTAGCCGCCGCCCGCGCTCTCCGTCAGCGAGGCGCGCGGCTTCGCATCGTCCCGCAACCAGTCGTTCCGGTTGTAGATGCGGTACATGTCGCTTTTCTTGTCGACAAGCACGCGCGGGAAGACCTTCGCGGCGATGAACTGTTCCGCGTTCTGGGTGTACTTGACGCTGATCTGCGTCAGGACGCGGTCGATGTGAAGCTGCTGAACTGTCGGCTGCGGCATGAGAGGCCTCCTTGAGGATCAAGGCGGCTCCCACCGCGGCGTCGGCTCGACGGCTCCGGGGTGCGGGTGTGGAAGCGGGCTTGCTCGGGACCGGGGTCTAGTGGCTCAGGCTACGCCATTTCTCCGCGATAGCGGTGATGCCGCGCACATGGCGCAGCAGGTCGTGGGTCAAGTCCCGTCGCTCGGGCGACAGGGTGCCCGACCGCAGCGACGCCTCGGCCTGGCGCTCCATCTCCCAGGCCTGCTCGCCAAAGCTGAGCATCGGGAGCAGCGGGCGCAGGGCCCGGGCCGGCGCGGGCGGTGCCGTGGCCACTGGGAACCCCTCCGCTAGGCCCCGCGCGGGACCGCGCAGTTGATGAGGACCGTGGCGATCTCGCCCGCGGCCCCCGCGCCCTGCATCACCTGGCCCACCGGGGTCCCCGAGACCGCGGCCTGGCCGTCGACGCTGTGCGCGATGCGGTTCCCCGCCACGAGGGCGGCGTTGGCGCTGACCTTCGTGATGCCCTCGTAGCAGACGTTCGCCGCCTGCCCGACGTTCGGCGTGTCCTGGAGGACCCCGATGGTGTCGTCGGTGGTGGCCGAGACGAGGCCGACGGTGTTCTCGCCGGTCAGCTTGACGAACTTGAACTGGTGGAGGCGCAGGTCCTCCGACGCGGTGACGGCGACCAGACGCTGCTGCGGGCCTTCGTATGCCATAGGGCTCCCCTTTCAGTCGTGAAGGCGCACGCCCTAGTGGCGGGCCCGCTGCTCGTCGACGTAGCGCTTGTAGAGGTCCGGGTGGGCCTTCGTCACCTGGTCGACGGCGGCGCTGTAGTCCAGCTTGCCGTCGGCCTTGGCGATGAGGCCCTGGGCCTTGGCGTCGATCTCGCTCCAGGCATCGCCCGTGCCGCCGCCGCTCTGGTCCGAGCCGGCGGCCTTGAAGAGGCCCGCGGCGATCATGCCCGCGTCGGCGGCGCGCAGCAGTTCGGTGACGCGCTTGGCCACGTCGGGGGACAGCTTCTCGTCGATCTCGCGGAGGACCGCGTGGTCGTCGTCGGCCTTGATCGGCAGGCCCTTGAACGTCGCGCACTTGGCCACGTACTCGGCGGTGAGGCGCGCGTCCTTCTCGGCCTTGGCGATGCCCTCCACGACCTCCAGGCGCTTCTTCAATTCCACGCTCTCGGCGGTGGCGTCGTCGAGGCGCTTCTGGATGTCGTCCGGGGCGGGGGTCTTGTCAGTCTCGGTGGCGGCCATGGGGTCTCCCTTCATCGTGACGGCGGGGATGGCGTGGGGCGCAGCGTTGGGGTCCGGATTCAGCGGTTGCGGGACGGCCAGCGGCTGCACCAGCGCGGGGTCCACCGGGCCCTTGCCGCGCACGGCCAGGAACGACTCCAGCATCTGCGTCAGCTTGCCCAGCGCGTCGGCGAGCCAGGCGCCCTCGGTCGCGGGCACCGCCTTGTCGTCCTTCGGCTCCTTGGGCGGGTCGGCCTTCGGCGCCTCGGGGGGCGTCTCGACGGCGGCCGCCTTCGGCGCCTCGGGCGGGAACGGCTCCGCCTTCTTGACGCCGAGCTTCTCCATCGTCTGGTCGAACAGGGCCCGGAACCCGGACACCTTGGCGATCATCTCGGGCGTGGCGACAGGGGTCGGCTCGGTCATGGCGGCGTCCCTCTTGAACAGCACAACGTGAGCGCCCTCGCCGGTGGCGGAGTCTATCGAGGCCCCCCGGTCGACGAGGTCGATCCGCTGGTAGCGGAGGTTCGTGAGGCGGCGCGCCTTGCGCGGGCCCTTCGGAAGGGTATTGACGTGCACGCCGTCCACGGTCGGCTGGGGCATCAGGCTACCTCGCAGCGGAGCGTCAGCGGCGCCAGGTCGTCGTCCTCGGGCATCTCCACGATCTTCACGTCGGCCCCGCCCTCGACGCTGAACATCAGGCGGTCCCCGCGCACCACCCGCTGGTAGGTCGCCTCGGGCACCTCGTAGCCCACGAAGTGGCCGACCGGGAGGACGCCGTCGGGGATGCCGAGGGCCTTGATCTTCTCGGGGGTGAAGGCCATCGACTCGATCAGGCGCGACTGGGCGACGCCCTCGTGCATCTCGCCGCCCAGGCCCACGCCCTTGAGGACGAAGTCGTAGGCGGCCTCCTCGATGTCCTCGGGTTCCGTCACGTCGCCCTGCTTGTCAACGAAGACCTTCCCGTCACGGGTGCGACTGATAATGGCCCACCCCCAGACGCGACGAGGCGATGCGGATTTGAACACTACGTCGAGTTCCCAGGCTACGGAGACTGGAGTTGGCATGTGATCTGACAGCACGCTACCACACTCTAGAGAGTGGACTACTACTCCTCGTGCTACTCCAGGGCGTCCTGCCGCATGGGGCGCCGCCGGTTTCGAGCCTGCTCTGCCCGTGTTGCCCAGCGAAGGTTCCCCGCCTCGTACCCCCGGCCATTGTCGACGCGGTCAAGCGTATGAGCCGGGGAGGGGCGCGGGCCGACGTGGGCGAAGAACGTCTCGAAGTTGAGCATGGCTGGCGCCACGGCAATCCCGCGTCCGGCGTAGTCTTTCGCCTGCGGATGGTCTGGGCGACACCGTCGGATCATATTCTGGTGGGCCAGGTACTCCGGGAGGCGGCTCCCTCCGTAGCGGAGCGAGCGTTCTCGGGTCAACTCCAGGCTGGCGCAGCCGCACGAGGTTGTGTGGCCGCTTTTGAGGTTGCCCTGGTCGACGATGCGCTCGTTCCCGCAGGCGCACCGCACCTGCCACGTCTTGAGATAATGCGGCCGCGTCGGACCGGCGCCGACAACAGTCAGCCGGCCAAACGTGCTGCCCACCTCGACGGCGTCGGACCGCACTGGCGCGCTACTCCAGGGCCGACCGGGGCACCGTCACGCTCCGGGGGCGCCCCGTCGCGTCGACGACCCGGACCCGCCGCCCGCGCCCGCTCACGCGGGTCACCGTGCCGGCGAGGCCGGCCGCCCAGGCCAGCGACGGGCGGAGGGCGTTGGCTGCGGGCAGGGTCACCGCGCCGCCCCGCACGTCCGCCTCGGCCTCTGCCGCCGCCACCGGGTCTGTCATGCGTCTGAGTCTACGCTGCGGCGCGTACGAAGCGGGCGCGTTCATTCAGCGCTCGATTCACTCGGCTCTGGCCCGCGGCTCCAGCACCAGCGAGCACCGGCAGTTCTGGGTGATAATGCCACCGGCCATGTAGAACCCATCCCCCGTCTGGAGGTTGTAGACCGGCCCATGGAACGCATACGCCTCGACCATGCGAACGCGATCCGGCTCTACGTCGGTGGCCTCTCGGAGAATGCGCTCGCCCAGCGCCTCGGCGTCTCGCGCAGCGTCATCGCCCGACGGCTGGCCGCCCACGGGATACCGCGGCGCTCCCAGAGCGAGGCGGAGCGGCTCAAGTGGCAAGGCATGACCCCCGCGCAACGCCAGCGCCAGGTCCGCGCAGCGCACGCCGCGGCCACAGGGCGCACGGTCCCGCTGGCGACCAAACTGCGACTCGCGGCGACTCGGGAGGCTCGGGCACAGTTCGGAAGCGCGGAGGAGGCGCGCCTCGCGGGGATGCTCCAGCAGCGAGGCGTCGTCGTGACCCCGCAGCGAGCCATCGGCCCATATAACTGCGACCTGGGAGCCGGCCCCGTCGCCGTGGAAGTCTTCGGCGGCAACTGGCACACGCGTGGGCGGCGCTACGCGCGCCAAGCGGAGCGCACGCGCCACATCCTCAATGCGGGCTGGCATCTCCTCGTGGTGGTCGTGACACGAGCGGCCCCACTGACGGAGGCGACTGCTGATTACGTCGCTGCCTACGTGGAGGCGGCCCGCCTGGACCCAGCCGCCCGGCGTGAGTATCGGATGGTTCGGGGTGCAGGCCAGACGCTTACCGCTGGCGGTGCGGAGGATGACCATATCGCCCTGGTAGATGCGGGCACTCGTCGCCGCAATCCGCGAACCGGGCGCTACGAGCGCGTCACCCGGTAGGCAGTTCGGATGCGCCGGCGGGCCCTCAGGGAACGCCTGGCCGATGGGGCGCGTCTCGCCGTCCAGTTCCCGGCACCGCTCGCAGGCGCTCGCGTCCTGGATGCGCCAGACCTGGACGTGGTCGGGCGGCAGCAGGTCGAGGGCGTCCAGGACCGCCCACCCCTCCACCAGGCCGGCCTGCGCCGCCGCCCACGTCTCCGTCGCGGCAATGGTCAGCGTCCGGGCGGCCCGGAGTTCCTCGCCGTAGACGGCCAGGGCCGCGCGAATCTGCGGGCGCGACAGGCGACCGTCCGCCAGGAGGCGCGTGCGCTCGGCCTGCAGCGCCGCCGCCTGGGCCTCCGTCAGGCCGACCATCGTCCGGAGTTCGGCCGCCGTCTCCTCGACGGACAGGCCGGCGCGGATGCTGCCCGCGATCACGGCGCGGATGGCCGCGCGCGTGCCCGCCGTCACCTCGGCCACCGCGGCGGCCGCGCGCCGCTCGGCCCAGTCCGCGGCGGCGGCGCGGACGATGGCCAGGTCGGCCGCCTCGGTCCCGTCGGGCCCGCCGTCGTGCCGGGCGCCGGCGCGGAGGGCCGTCAGGAAGGCCGCGCCCAGGGCCACGACCAGGCCGGCCAGCAGCGCCCGCTCATGCTCCTGCCACGGCAGGTCGTCCACCTGGGCGTCCGTCAGGTCGGCCTCCGGGGAGTCGAGCCAGGCGCGCACGCGCTGCTCGGAGAACTGCTCGCGCAGTTGCGTCACGGCGGCCTGGTAGGTGGCGGCCACGTCGCGCTCCGCCCGCTGCGCGGCCCGCTCCAGGGCGGCCACGAGGGCGGGGTTGTCGGCCTTCGCCAGGTGCGCGTCCGCGAGGTCGAGGAAGCGGTCCAGCGCCGCCAGCAGCGGCGCCAGGCTCACGCGAGGAGTTGCCACGGGCATCATCCGACCCGGGCTTCTTTCTTCACTCACTTACTGGCATCGAACTCGTGGGCCTGGGCGACGATGGTACCGCCAGCGCCACATAAATCGGCCTGTCGCCGTCGGCCTTGCCAACCTTAACCTCCTTCCAACGCACGTTCCCAATCGGTGACTCGGACGGAACGAACGCCGCATCCGCTACCCAGGCCCGCTTGATCCACTCTGGCGGGATGTCGCCCTTGATCTTCAGCGCCGTCCGCTTCCCGGTCTGTGCTGGGTCCTCTACGATTCGGTGTTTCTCCGACGCGGGGACATGCACTTCCAAGACAACCGCTGTCGCGTTCTCGGCCGAGTGCTGCGCCGCGTACGTAGCGAACGCGACAGCGGTCTGATGATCGTGCGCGAGGAATACGTGCCCCGTCTCCGTACCAGGCCACGCCTGCCCCGCCTTATCACCCTTGAGCCCGGTCGAGAGAATCGACGCAAGGTTGGCGCTACTCGTCCCATGCGTACCGATGATCGCGCCGGCTCCGCCCCCGCTCCCGGAGGAAAACTCCCCGGTGCTGGCGTCGTGGTTCGGGTTGCCCTCCTTGCGGACGACGACCGACGCGGCGACGGCCTGGCGCAGTTCGCGGACGGCCCGCACGAACTCCCGCCGCTCCGCGTGGTAGGCCCAGGCCGGCGCGGGCCCCGCGGCCTTGGCGATCTCGCCCTTGTCCCGCGTCGGCAGCTTCGCCGCGGCCATCAGCGCCGCCTCTAGCTCGGGCTCGGGGAATAATTCCATCCCGGCCCCGGACAGTTGGCCGATGAAGGCGCCCAGTTCCGACAGGTTCGGGGTGTCGATGGCGCCGTGGGCCAGCTTCGGCATCCGCTCGGAGCCCCACCCGTTGAGCGCCATCAGGCGCGGGATGGCGTGGCGGTTGAACACCTCGGCGATGGTGTCCAGGAACGACGCCAGGGCCAGGCCGAACAGGCGGGCCTTGTTCTCGTGCAGCGAGAACGACCCCGTGCCCTCGTGGCCGACGAGGATGAAGTCGGCCAGGACGGTCATGGCGATGCGCTGCTCGTAGCGGCCGATGATCTCGGTCGTGTCGTACTGCCGGCGCGAGCCCGTCGACAGCAGGGAGAACTCCAGCCAGTGCGGCAGGACCGCCCCCTCCTGCTCGTCGCGGCGCACCGAGCGGACGAACGTCTCGATCTTGTCCTTGAGCGCGTTGGCGTCGGGCGTCCCGGTCCAGATGTCGGGGCCGAGGGCCTTGCCGGTCGTCGGGTCCGTCTTGATTTGGGCCACGGGGTAGCCGGCCAGGTCGCGCTCCAGGCCGATGGCCTCGTACTCCTGGACGCGCTTCGCCAGGAACCACGAGCGGTAGGCGCCGCGCAGGATGCTGCGGCCCTCCGGGTTGCCCTTCCACGACGTGGGGCGGAACAGCAGCGACTTCTCGACGGGCAGCGTGACGATCTGGAACTTCGGCGGGGCCAGTTGCACCATCGCCTGGACGCCGCCCTCCTCGTCGAACTCCCAGTGCAGCAGCGAGTCCTGGGCGCGCGTGCTGATCTTGCGCCAGCCGATGCGGCCGTCGCCGTAGCGGCTGCGGCGCGTCGGGTCCGGGTCCTCGGCCAGGCGGCGCTTGTAGACGATCTCCGCCCAGTGCCAGCCGTAGGGCAGCATCGACAGCACCTCGGCGATGAGGTCCGCCCACGTGATATTCATATCGTCCAGGCACGAGTTCACGAACTGCGCGCGCAACTGGTCGCCCACGTCGGCGCTGGCCGCGTCGACCCGCCACGTCACCTGGCGCACGAGGTACTCGATGGCGAACAGCATCGCGTTGACCACGGCGTCGTTCTCCCGCATCTCGCGGTAGACGACCGCGGCCTGGCGCCCCTGGAGGACGCGCAGGAACTCCTCGACGACGTAGCCCGAGTAGCGCTTGAGGCCGGTGGAGCCTAGCTCGATGAACGGGTTGGTCGGGGCGTAGCCCGAGACGACGCCCGGCGTCGGGTCGGCGGGCACGACGACGCCCGGGGGCAGCGGCCCGCCGTTCGTGCTAGACGGCATGGCCGACGTGCCGGTCCCGGTACTCGGCCAGGCGGACCAGGACGCGGACGGCCGCCGTGCTGACGGTGACGACGCGCCGCTCGGGGTCGTAGCGCACGCGCCCGAGCACCTCGTCGTCGAGCCAGGCCGGCTCGCGGGCCTCCAAATACTCGTTCGGCGTCACGATCACGCCGGGCGCCGGGGCCGCACTAGATGCTGCCCCGCCAGTTGTCGCGCAGGAGGGCGACCGGGAAGCCGGTCGTGTCGGGGCCGCGGAGCAGTTCGGCGGCGAAGGCCTGGACGACCGCGTCGCCGTCGTCGGTGGAGCGCTCCTCGCCGGTCTCTCGCTTGATGCGCTTGATCACGTCGTCCTTGCTCTCCACCTGAATCTTGCCGCCCGACATGACCCGCCAGCGGGGCGCGGTCAGGTCCCCGGTTAGCCTATCATCCGGGGGCAGCGCGACCGTAGGACCAAACGCGGGGTCCAGGCGCTCGCGCAGGCCCCACCAGGCGGCGGAGCGGAGGTTGGCGAAGCCCAACTCTCCAGAGCGGTCCAGAGCCTCGCACTTCGCCGACGCCGTGAAGGCGACGACGGAGGCCGAGCGGGCCAGCGCGTAGTCCTCGGCGATCTGCTCGCGGACGCGGTGGAACACGCCCGCGCCGATGCCCGTGCTGTCGACGATGCCCCGGCCGCCGCGGGCGCGGAGGACGCCCAGGAGCGCCCCCGCCGTCACCATCGTGTCGCGGCGGGGCAGGCGGCGGAGGGCGGCCAGCACGTCGCCCGCGCGCAGGGCCAGGACGCTCCGGTCGGCCTGCTCGCCCTCGCCCCCCACGTCGCACCCCACCGCCGTCAGGGCGCCCGTGTCGGGGTCGCCGCCGCCCTCGCGCCAGGCGTGCCACCGCTCGTTGGCCGCCTCGATCCAGGCCAGCGGGACGACGCCGTCCGTCTCGCTGGCCGCGAACTCGCCCAGGACGCGGTTGGCGTAGACGGGGGAGGTCGCGCCCCACTGCTCGGCGCGCATCCGCGCCCACTCCGCCGACATGCGGCCCGAGGCGATGGTCTCGTCCCGCGTGATGTGGCGCGTCCACCAGTCGTCGTAGCCGGCGCGGCGGGCGTGGATGTCGTAGAAGCGCCCGTGGGGTTCGCCCGGGGTCGAGATGATCAGCGCCAGGGCCTCGCGCCCGGTGTCCTGGCCGGCGCCGCTGAACGCGCCCTCGGCGGCGTCGAAGGTCTCGCTGCGGATGGTCTTCGCCTCGTCGAAGATGTAGAGCATGTGGTCGGCGTGGGCCCCCTCGATCAGGGCCGGCTCGTCGCTGGCCACGGCGAAGGCGGCGCCGCCCGACAGCTTGAGCGACATGCCGGTCAGTTCCAGGTGGCGGTCGAACGGCGCGCGGCCGATGACCTCCCAGCGGAGGCGGCGGGCCCACTTGTGGACCTCGGGCCAGAGGTAGCGCTCCAACTGTCTCCAGACGGAGGCCGTCGAGACGCACTTCCAGTCCAGGCCCTCGCGCGTCAGGGCGAACCACAGGATGGCCTGCGCGGCCATCGCCGTGTTGTGCGTGACGATGCCGTCGTTGCAGAGGTAGAGGCCGTCGGGCGCGTCGACGGTGATGCACCGCTGCGCGGCCGCGCCCGCGGGGGCGATGGCGGCGATCCATCGTTGGAGGTATCGCTTCTGCGAGACGAACCGCATCCGCTCCCGCTTCCGCTCGACCAGGACCCAGTCGCCCGCCGGCATCGTGAGCCGAACGTTGTAGACGGGCCCGTAGGCGTTGCGCGTCTCGCTCCGTCGGGCTTTCCCGCCGAGGGACCGCGCGAGCCATGCGACCCCGTCCGCGAGCGCCGGACTGACCGAGTTGTAGACGAGTTGGCCCTCCCGCGTGACCCAGCCGTCCGTATCCAGGAGCCCGCGCAGCATCGCTTCGCGGTGCGGGCGGGCGTTTTCAAGGTAGACCCGGGGGATGAACTTGGTGTGCGAGCCGCACTCGTACAGCCCGAGGGTCCGCAGCCCGGGCAGCAACCCGTGGACCCAGACGCCGCCCGCCGCCACCGGCCGGAGGACATACCCCGCCGCCTCGATTTGCCGGTGGATCTCCTTGTCACGCGCGTGCATGTAGCCCGTGCGTCGCCCCCCGTCGCCCAGCCAGGTGCCGAGGGTATAGGGGTCAACGGGCACCCACCTGGGCGGATAGTCCCACCCTGACGG
>Ga0207711_10000170_pt1 | contig 70147 bp, 59 predicted proteins | sample KBSS34metaG_FD_184401 | JGI IMG/M metagenome (GOLD analysis project Ga0207711, IMG submission 184401) | Switchgrass rhizosphere microbial communities from Kellogg Biological Station, Michigan, USA - KBS S3-4 metaG (SPAdes) (version 2) | ecosystem: Host-associated > Plants > Roots > Rhizosphere... | reverse complement strand
CGGTCGCGCGGCAGCAGCTTCCCCCGCTCGACGTGCCGGCGCACAGCGGCTTCCGGGCCGGTGCGCGCCGCGGCGAGCTTCGCGCGCAGCTCGGCGACCAGCTCGGCGTGCCGAGCGGCGTTCGCCCTGCCCTCCGCCGACTCCGCGTCGACCCCGCTGGTCAGCGGCGCGCCCGCCGCCGGCCCGTGCGGATGGGCGTCGCGGTTAGTGGCCACTAACATGCCCGTCAGGTTAGTGCTCGCTAACCACCGACGCCAGTTCCGCGCGCGCGGGCGCGCCTGCGTCACAACCGCCCTCATGGCGCACGGGCGGGCAAGCCCGCCAGAGATCGCCCGTCAGAGCCGGAAGCTGTCCCGATACTCGGTCGGTGTCCGGCCGGTCAGCTCGCGGAACGCCGCGTTGAAGGCCGACAGCGATGTATAGCCAACACTGAAGGCGATCTTGGTGACGGACGCGTCGCCGGCGGCAAGCTCCTCGATCGCGCGCAGGATCCGCATCCGGCGCAGGACCGCCCGCCAGGTCAGGCCGGTCTCCGCCTCGAAGCGCCGCGCCAGCGACCGCGGCGCGAGCCCGACCGCGGCCGCCACCTCCTCGAACTGGACGTCGCCGTCGAGCCGCTCCTGCGTCAGCCGCAACGCCCGGCGCAGCTCCGGTGACCGTCCCGCCGGCACCACCGCCGGGCTCGGCCGTTCGGCCAGCCGCCAGGCCACCGCCACCAGCGCGCCGAACAGCGTCTCGGCGTAGGCAGGCAGCGGCTCGTCGCTCTCGCCCCACTCCCCGCACTCCTGCACCAGCGCGCGGGCCAGCGGGTTCAGGTCGAAGACGGTCAGCGGGGCGGGCGGCGGCGGGGCGAAGCCGACGTCGAACAGGACCGACGCCGTAGTCACCGGCTGCGGGATGCTCACCTGGATCGGCCGACCGGCCTCGATCAGGGCGGCGCGGGCCGGCGGCAGCAGCCAGGCCTGTCCCGCCGCCTCGAGGCGCAGCGCGCCCGCGGAGGCGCAGAGCAGGTAGTGCCGATCGACGCGCAGCTCGCTGGCCGGCTCCGGTGGGAACGTCCGGACGAAGCTGTACGCCGCTCGCACCGCCCGATCGTAGAAGCCGGCGCCGGCCGGCCCGCCGTGAACGTGCCCGGCCGGCCGGCCGTTCGCCTCCGCGGCCGTCTCGGTCAGGCGACCGTCTCCAGCAGCTCGGCGCGGAAGCGCCGGCTCACCGGTGGCTCGGTCATCGCCGGCCGCAGCACCTGCCCGGAACGCGCGAACGCCGCCGACTCCAGGTAGCCGGCGAACGAGCCCTCCTCGTCCCATTCGTGCACGATGGTGATCCGGCAGTCGTCCTCCCGGGCGGCGTAGACCCGAAAGGCGACGTTGCCCGGCATCGCGCGGACCTCGGCCCGCTCGTCGTCGAGCTGGGCGAGCATCGCCGGCCGGTCCGCGGCGGCGACATTGACGTCGACGATGGCGATGAACATGCGAAACCTCCTCCGTCCAGCCACGGCCGCCGCGGCTGGGACGGCGTCATCATCGGGTCGCCGCGGGCCCGGCTACCTCGCGCGATCGGACGCGTTCGCGCTCCTATCGGACAGGCCGACGTGACCCGGCTGTCTACAGACCTGTAGAAGAATTGCGGCGCAGCCATCGTTGTGCAGCACCTCGGTGCCATCGGGTTGTCGGCGACCAGAACGGCCCATTACCGCACGCCCGCCCGCGGCCATCCGTCGAGACCGGCTTGACTGTCGGCACATACCAGGCGAGCGCCGAGAATGACCAGGACGGTGCGCGCGGCCAAACATTTCGATCCACGAGCGTTGGGCGACCTCGGGGTTACGGCGAACTGACGGTTCCCCGCATCATCTCTCCGGCCGGTCGACATCCACCGGCGGCGGACCTATCACCGATCTGTGAACGATGGCATTCTCGCGCTGGTGGTGATCACCGCGCTCGGGTTCGACTTCACCAACGGTTTCCACGACACCGGAAACGCCATGGCGACATCGATCGCGACCGAGGCGCTGCCGCCAAAGGTCGCGGTCGCTCTGTCGGGCGTTCTGAACCTCGTCGGCGCCGCGATCACCGCGGTGACGCACCAGCCGCCCTCGGACGACGATCTGGCCCGCGTCGCCGCCCGGCTCGCCGCCGGCGGCTGGCCGCTGGCCGAGCCGAATCGCGAAGAGCTGGTGGATTAGTCGAGCTGGTTCGTTGGTCGAGCGCTTTTCCGGCGGCGACGTTCGGCATGTCGGGTGGTGCCCGCCGATAGCCTGCCCTCCATGCGAGTGCGGCGGGTCGACCCCCGAGACGTCCGGTGGGAACTGGATAACCCGGATTACCGCGTCTATTTCTGGACGCGCCCGGCGCATTCGAACGCCGAGCCGAGCTGTACCGAGTTCGAGCTCACCGAGACCGACGTCCCCGCCGTCCTCGACTGGGCGAAGCGCACCGCGGGCAACCGCACCTTCGCCGTGTACGCCGTATGCGGCTCCGTCGACGGCAAGGGCCTCGTCCGGCTGGCCGGCCACGATCCGCTGGCACCTGCGTCCGTCGCCGCCGAGTATCCGGCGGCGAGGCGGGCGTGACGCCGGACGGCCGGTCATCGTCCACAGCTGCCCGGCTGCTCCTCGCCCCCCGCGAACGGTCCGCCACGGCGCTGGCTTGCCGGCGCCCCGCGGGCTCCGTTCTGGTGGACGGCCTCATCCCGATCGTCGGTACGGCCCCACCTTGATCGCCGTTTGTGCCTCCGTCTGGTCACGATCCGCCCGCCGGCAGCCACGGCGGGGCGCAGACGGCGATCATCGAGGGGCTGGCGCGTCGAGGTGGGAGCGGGCGCCCGCGCGCGTGTGCGTGGGGACGCGCTCAGGCCTGTGCGGTCGCGGGGGCCCGATTACCGATGGCGCGTGCGCCCACCGGCCGATCATTATTGGTCGACGTTCTGCAGCCATGTCGCGGTGCCCACGTCGCCGCGGACATCCGCCAGGCGATGGCCCGCAGCATGGACGAGGTGAGCGCGCACAGCCCGGTGACGTCCGTCTGCCGCTCGCACGACGAGGTCGCGAGCTTCCTCGACGGTCTGGAGGTCGTCGAGCCCGGGCTGGTCTCGGTCTCCCAGTGGCGCCCGGATCCCGGCGCCGACACCGCCGTCGTGCCCGTCTGGGCCGCCGTGGCCCGCAAGCCCTAGCCCGGGCCGCCGAACCGCCGACCGCCGAAGCGGAGCCCGCGCTACCGGCTGATGTTCGCCTCTGCTAGACCTTGGGCGGCAGTCGCGTTCCTTCCAGCCATCCGGGAGCTCTCGTGCGCACCGTGGTCGCGTTGCACGCGCATCCGGACGACGAGGCGCTGTGGTCCGGCGGGGCGCTGGCCATGCTGGCGGCGGCCGGGCACCGGGTGGTGATCGTGGTCGCGACCGACGGCCACCTGGGCGACGGCGCCGATCCGGAGGCGGGTATCCGGCTCGCGGAGCTGGCCGCCAGCGCGGCCGTGCTGGGCGCGGCCCGGGTCGAGCACCTCGGCTACGCGGACAGCGGACACGGGGCGGCGCTCTACCCCGATCCCGCTGACCGGCAACGGTTCGTCCGGGCCGACCTCGACGAGGCCGCCGGCCGGCTGGCGGACCTCCTGCGCGCCGAGAAGGCGTCGGTGCTGATCGGCTACGACGCTCGCGGCGGCTACGGGCACCGTGATCACATCCGGGTGCACGAGGTCGCCGTCCGCGCGGCGGAGCTGGTCGACGGCGTCCGCGTGCTCGAGGCGACGCTCCCCCGCGAGACGGTCGACCGGATGGTCCGGCTGGGGCGGCTCGGCGTCCTGTTCCGCCCGGCGCCACCGGCCGGCAGAGCAGCGGCGGCGGCACGGGAGCCCGATCCGCCGATGTTCACCCCGCGCCGGGAGATCGCCTACCGGCTGGACGTCCGGCGCTACGCGCGGCAGAAGCGCGCGGCGCTGACCGCGCACGCCTCCCAGCTGACCGGCCCGCGCGCGCCGGCCCGCCTACGCCGCTACGCCTGCCGACTGCCGGTGCCGCTGTTCGCCCTGCTTGGCGGCCGGGAGTACTACAACGACCGGTCCGCGACCCCGGCGGCGTCATTCCTGGAGGTCTTCGCGGACCCCAGCTGACCCGTCCGACCCGACGCGTCAGCGAGGGCCGGCCGACCAGGTCCGGCGCCTGGCGAGGCTCAGCGGCCGAGGCGGGCGCGGACCTCGGGGCGGCGCAGTGGCGGAACGGTCGCCGGTGGCTGGCGGCGGGCCGGCAGCACGTCAAGCAGGCGGTGAACGGCGGCCGCCACGTCGGCGACGGCCGCGTCGAACGCCTCCGTCGCGCCCGGCGGCGGCTGGCGCAGCCCGCTGACCTTCCGGACGAACTGCAGCGCGGCTGCATCGATCTCGTCGTCGGTCGCCGGCGGCTCCAGGCCGCGCAGCTCCGTGATGTTGCGGCACATGCCTCTACGGTAGGCCAGCGGCTCAGGGCGAGGATGGCGCCGGCAGACCGGGCGCGGCCTGGGTACCGGACACCGCGGTCGAGACAGCCGGTGGCGACTCGGTCTCGGCTGGCCGGCGGGCGGAGCTGGTGGCCAGGACCGAGCCGGCGAGGATGAGCGCGAACCCCACGCCGATCGACCAGGTCAGCGACTCGGCCAGGAAGATCGCGCCGGCCGCGATCGCGACCGCCGGGTTGACGTAGGTGATGACGGTGGCGCGCGCATTGCCGACCTCGCGGATCAGCCGGAAGAACAGCACGAACGCCAGCGCCGTGCAGATCAGGCCGAGCGCGACGAGGGAGCCCAGGACCCTTCCGCTCGGCATCTCGCTCGGCCAGGTCGCGACGGCGGGCCCGGTGTAGACGAGCGCGGCGAACGTCAGGCAGGCGGCGGTCATCGGCAGCGACGGGACGTCGGCGAGCCGGCGGACGGCGATGATCGGCGCGGTCGCGTAACAGATCGCGACGGCGAGCACCTCCAGGACCGGCCAGAGCCCGAAACCGTCGATGCCGGGCACGGCGAGCGCAGCGACGCCACCGGTACCGACGGCGAGGCCGAGCCAGCGGGCCGCGGTGATGCGCTCGGTGCCGCCGGCGAGCCGGGTCGCGAGGATCGCGACGACCGGGGTGCCCGCGACCAGCAGGCCGGTCAGCGAGCTGGAGAGGTGCTGCTCGGCGTCGGAGAGCAGGATCCACGGGCCAAGGATCTCGATCAAAGCGAACAGAGCGATCGGACGCCAGTGCCGCGCCACCTGGGCGAGCCCCGCCCGGTCCCGCAGGGCCAGCGGCGCGAGCACGAGCGCGCCCACCCCCGTACGGGCCAGCACCAGCACCGGGCCGGAGACCCCCTCGACCGCCACTTTGATGAGCAGGTAGGGAATTCCCCAGATCACGCTCATCGCCGCGAACAGCGCCCAGCCTCGCCTCGTCATCCGCCCACACCTTCCCGCCGGGCCATCAGTGCCCGTGTCGCCGTCGCCCCCGCGAAGCCTGCGCCGCGCCATGCGGCGCCGTCCAGCTATCTTTTCTTGCTTGGAAAGAAGAGAACTTCTGAACAGTCGGGCTAAGCGCCGGGCGCTCGGCGGCGGGCGCGGTAGGCGGCGACGGCCTCGCGATTGCCGCAGGCGGTCGAGCAGAATCGCCGCGACCGGTTTCGCGACAGGTCGATGACCAGGCCCTCGCAGCCGTCGGCGGCACAGACCGCCAGCCGGGACACCTCGTCGAGCCGGATGAGGTCGACCATCGCCATCGCCGTCTCGACCATGATCCGCTTGGCGTACGGCGCGTCCGGCGGCACGGCGTGGATGTGCCAGTCGAAGCCGCCGTGGCGGACCAGCCGGGGCACGGCGTGCGCCTGGGCGAGCACCGCGTTCGTCAGCTCGGCGGCCTCGTCGCGGTCGCCGCCGAGGAGCCCACGCAAGGCCGGCCGCAGCGCGCGGATCTCGGCGAGCTCCGCCTCGTCGCCGTCACGCCGGCCGGAGTAGTGGAACTCGTCGAAGAAATCGTCGAGCTGGTCAATGGTTTCGAGGGTGTCTGGCGGCTCCGCCGAGTTCACCAGCCAGACCGCCGCAAGAAGCGACGCCTCGGTGTCATGAGTGAACAACACGTTGACATATTACCCCATCCGGCCATAGCGTCATGGGTCATGCAGTCCCTGACACATGACCCAGCCGCGTCCGTCGCGACCACGGCGCCGGGTGCAGCCACGGCGCCGGCCCGGTCCGGGGCTCCGACTCCGACTCCGACTCCGGCTCCGGCTCCGGCGCGGTCGTCGACCGTGGGCATGCTGTTGGCGCTCGTCTCGGCGGCGTCGTTCGGCATGTCGGGCGCGCTCGCCCGCGGGCTGCTCGACAGCGGCTGGACGGCGGGCGCGGCGGTCACGGGGCGGATCGCCATCGCGGCCGCGGTGCTGCTGGGGCCGGCGCTGGTCGCGTTGCGCGGGCGGTGGTGGCTGCTGCGGCGCAACGCCGGGCTGCTGGTCGGCTACGGGCTGATCGCGGTCGCAGGCTGCCAGCTGTGCTACTTCAACGCCGTCGACCACATGGAGGTCGGTTCAGCGCTGCTCATCGAGTACACGGCGCCGGTGCTGGTCGTGCTGTGGCTCTGGGCCCGGCACGGGCAGCGGCCCGGCCGGCGGACGCTGGCCGGCGCCCTGCTGTGCGCGCTCGGCCTGGTCGGCGTGCTCGACCTCGTCGACGGCTCGCAGGTGAGCCTGGTCGGGGTGGCGTGGGCGCTGGCCGCCATGGTCAGCGCGGCGATCTACTTCGTGCTGTCCGCGGCCGACGACACCGGCCTGCCGCCGATCGTCCTGGCCGCGGGCGGGCTCGTCGTCGGCGCGGTGGCGCTGGTCGTCGCGGGCGCGGTCGGCGTGGTGCCGATGGCCGCGTCGACGGCGCCGGTCGCGTACCGGGACGTGACCGTGGCCTGGTGGGTTCCGCTGGCGCTGGTCGGTCTGGTCGCCTGCGCGCTGGCCTACTGTTCGGGCATCGCGGCCAGCCGACGGCTTGGGCCGCGCCTGGCCTCGTTCATCGCGCTCTTCGAGGTCGTGGCCGCGCTCGGCTTCGCCTGGCTGCTGCTCGCCGAGCTCCCCCGCTCCGTTCAGCTGCTCGGCGGCGTCCTCGTCCTGGCCGGCGTCATCACGGTGCGGTCCGGCGAGGCGCGGGCGCAGTTGCCCGTGCCCGCGCCTCGCCCGAAGGCCACGGTTCAGGCGACGTCGCCGGGGGTGAACTCGCGAGGCTCGACGAGCACCAGCCAGTTGCCGGAGTTGTCGCGCATCACGGCCTCGACGCCGTAGGGCCGGTCGGACGGCTCCTGCACGAACTCGACGCCCTTGGCGGTCAGCTCCTCGTAGGTCTTGCGGCAGTCGTCGACCGTCAGACCGAGGCCGCCGACCTGGCCCTTGCCAAGCTGGCGGCGGAAGAAGTCGGCCGACTCCTCGTCGAGTGGCGGCCCGGGAATCATGAGCGTGGCCTCAAGCTTCGGCTGGCTCGGGTGGCCGATGGTCAGCCAGCGGAAGTTCTCGCCCATGGTGACGTCGGTGCGCGGCTCGAAGCCGAGATTGTCGACGTAGAAGTCGCGGGTTGCTTCCTGGTCGAGGCAGTAGACGGTCACCAGCGAAATGTTTGTGATCATGGGATCAGCCTAGGACTGGGCTGGTCGGCTGGGCTTCTCCGAAATTGCGCGAGTCCTACGAGGCCCCGTCCGGCACCCCGCCCGGCGGGGTGCCGGCCGTGCCGCGCAGGTCCATCGAGCCGCGCATGAACAGGTAACAGCCGGGGACGTGCGCCCCGCCGCGCGCGGCCCAGCGGTCGCGGTAGGCGCTGGGCGTCTCGCCGACGAGCTGCGCGAACCGCGCCGAGAACGACCCCAGGCTGGCGAAGCCGACCAGCATGCAGATCTCGGTCACCGTCAGGTTCGCGTTGCGCAGCAGGTCCTGCGCCCGCTCGATCCGCCGACGGGTGACGTAGCGCATCGGCGTCTCGCCGTAGCTCGCCTCGAACGACCGGACCAGGTGGTACTTCGACACCCGCGCGACCCGGGCCAGCTCGTCGAGATCCAGCGGCTCCCGGTAGTGCCGGTCGATGTGATCCCGCGCCCGCCGCAGATGCGGCAGCATCTCCACCGGCACCCGCCGGGCCGCGACAGTCACCGGAGCTGGCCCCTTCCCCGCGTGTCAGTGGCAGTGGCCGTGTCGGCCGAGGGTCTCCACGGGGGTCACGCCGGGACGGGTCCACTGTGGCACGGGCCGACCGGTCGGCCCCCAGGTGGCGCTCCCGTCGGCGTCCGAGCGCCAGTACCAGCAGGCGTCGCGTCCCGCGGGCCAGCCCTCCGGGTTCTCCTGCCACGCCTCGCGCCGGCCGTAGGGCGTCATGTCGAGCAGTGCGAAGGTGCCACTGGCCGCCTCGGTGCCGCGGCCGGTCGTCGTGTAAGTGAGGAACACGCGGTCGCCGTCGCGCAGGAAGACGGAGAAGTTGCCCATGCCGCCCCCGATCGGCGGGTCCACGCCGCGCACCGAGTACCACGGCTGGGTGTAGCCCATGAACGCGACGAAGTCGGCCACCTCGTCCCACGGGCCCGCGGTCAGAATCGCGGACGCGACACCGCGGGCGTCCAGGTAGACGGTGTCCCGCAGGTGCCAGGCCGCGACGGTGCAGCCCTCGCACTGGCCCTGCGAGGGCGCGCCGTCGTACCACATGTGCTGGTAGACCACGAGCTCGTCCCGGCCGCCGAACAGCTCCAGGAAGCGCACCGGGCCGGCGGCCCCGACGACCTCAGCCGTCCCGTCGATCTCGAGCATCGGCAGCCGGCGGCGGGCCGCGGCGATGGCGTCGCCCTCGCGGGTGTGGGCCTTCTCGCGGGCCAGCAGGTCGTCTCGGGCGGCCTGCCAGGTGGCCTGGTCGACGATGGGCGGCTGGCCGTTCCTCGCGGCGGTCGGGGTCGTCGGGGTCGTCTCCGGCGTGGTGGTCACGGCGTCCTCCGTGGTCTCTCGGGCCGAGGGTCTCTCGTGCCGAGCGGGCCGTACGACGTCGTACGGCACAGGAACAGACCCGCGCCGAGCCCGGAACTCATCGCCCGGCCTCGGCCCCCGCGGCTGTGCCCGGATATCGCCAGCCTCGCCGGCGCGGTCAGTCCGGGGTGCCCTGTTCGCCGATCGTGCGCTCGATGCGGCGGTCGGGGATGAACCAGAGCACGGCGACGACGACGAAGCAGACGAGGGCGATCACGACGCCGGTGCGGCCGTGCGGGTCGACGAACTGGGCGCACAGGATGCCGGTCAAGTAGAACACCGGCGAGGCCTTGCCCTTGAGGTCCCGGCCGACCGCCTGCCGCAGCGGCGAGTCCGCACCCTGCCCGCGCATGATGATCAGCTGCAGCGCGAAGTAGGCGCAGGCGGCGAGCAACAGGTTGATGCCGTATACCACGACGGGCGTGTGCGCGAACTCGCTCTCGTCCATCCACGCGGTGGTGAACGGGAACAGCGACAGGCAGAACAGCAGCGCCAGGTTCGCCCACAGCACCGTCCCGGTGACCCGGCTGGTCAGCTGGAACATGTGATGGTGGTTGTTCCAGTAGATCCCGACGTAGACGAAGCTGAGCAGGTAGGTCAACAGCCCCGAGCCGGCCGCGTGCCGCAGCGCGGCCCAGTCGTGGCCCTCCGGGATCTTCAGCTCGAGGACCATGATCGTGATGATGATGGCCAGCACGCCGTCGCTGAACGCCTCCAGCCGGCTCGTCCGCACCGCGCCCCCACCTCACCGCCGCCCCGACCGGCGGCCTCGGACGCGGCAGCGGCTCGCCGCGCGCGGTCCTCCCCATCCGGAGGCTCGCGACATTGTCGCGTGCCGGTCGACCTGCGTGTTCGCGCCCTCCGGGCTGCGCGCCGCGCGCTCGCCGGCGGGGCGGCGTCAGCTGCCGGCGCAGCGAAGGTCAGCTGCCGGTGAAACGGGGGTCCCGGCGTTCGAGGAACGCGCGGATGCCCTCGGCCATGTCCTTCGTCGTGTAGGCGATGTGCTGGGCTCGGGCCTCGTCCTCGACGGCCTGCTCGAAGGTGAGCGATCCGCTCGCGTCCAGCTGGCGCTTGATGAGCGACAGCGCCGTCGTCGGCCCGGTGGCCAGCCGCCGCCCCCAGCTCGCCGCGACCGTGGGCAGCTCGTCGGCGGGGACCACCTCGTTGACCATCCCCAGGCCAGCGCGTCCGCGGCTTCCCTCCGCCCGGGCCGAGCGGCGGGGTACTCGGCCTGAAGGCCGGCGATGCCGCCCGGCTGCGCCCGCCGGAGGGCCTGGTGGTGACCCTGGCCGACCTGGTCGCGCTCGCCCGCGAGCACGGCCGGGGGGACGACCCACTGATCCGCCAGCAGATCGCCCGGCTGCACTGCTACCTGCAGGTCGGCCAGTGGACCGCGCTGCGGGCGAAGGCCGAGTCCGCGGCCGGCGACCAGGCGGCCGGCGCGGCCGGCGCCAGCACCGGCAAGATCGCGCAGACCCGGATCACCAAGCTGGCGGCCGAGATCGCGCTCGACATCGTCGGCACCGGCGGTCTGCTCGCCGGCGCGGACGCAGCCGAGGGCGGGCGGTTCGCGAAGGCATTCCTGTTCGCCCGGGCCTCGTCGATCTACGGCGGCGCCGACGAGATCCAGCGCAACATCGCCGCCGAGCGCGTCCTCGGCCTCCCGCGCGAGCCCAGCCCGGACCGGCACCGCCCGTACCGCGAGATTCTGCACGGCCTCGGCCGCCGGGCCGACCCAGGCAGCGCGAACCGTGGCAGTTGAGTGAGCCCATAGGCTCACTGAGCAAACACACTTCGCCGCACTGCCGTCGAGGTGTGTCTCTCAGGTGAGCCTATAGACACACTGATCGCACACGGTTCGGGTTCTCGGTCGACATCGGGCGGCGGGGCACCCTCCCGTAGGCCGCGGGCGGGCCAGCCTAGGACACCAGGAAAAAATGATCTTTCCGCTAACGCAGCCTCAGCCGTGTGCGAATGGCCACGAACGGTGAGCGACGCGCTCGGGCCGTCGGGCCCTGCTCGTCCAGACACGCAGCACTGACGCGCGCGGCGCTCGGCCCGGGGAAGACGGCGCTTCCAGGCCGATCAGGGTGCCCAGGCGGTCGCGCCAGGCCGTCGGCGGGCCGAACAGCAGCTCGTCGGACTTGGCGCGGCCGCAGGAGATCGTCGCCCGGGCGGTCGCCGCGGCCAGCCAGCTCGACGACGGCAAGGACACCCGCGCGGTCCGGATGCGGGGCCTGCGCTCGCAGGCGCGGCTCGTCGCGCTCGTCGAGGCGGGCGAGGCGGCCCAGGCGGAGGCGCACTGGGCCGAGCACATGGCGGTCGTCGGCCGGGTGCTGCTCGCGCGGCGGGCCAGGACCGTCATCGACCTCATACAGCACGACTACTGACCGCAGGCCTCGCGCGAGCCTGCCGCGCCGCGCCGCGACGGTCGCCCGAGGTTCAGGAACTCGCCTCGGGCGACAGGAGCCGGCGGGCGATCTTGCCGGCCGGAAGCCGCGGCAGCTCGGCGAGGAAGCGGACCGAGCGGGGCGCCTTGAAGTGGGCGATGCGGTCCCGACAGAACGCGATGATGTCGTCCTCGAGCGCGGCCGGGTCCGCCGGCGGGTAGGCGACTGGCTGGACGACGGCGCGGACGGCCTCGCCGAGATCCGGGGCGGGCACGCCGATCACGGTGACGTCCAGCAGGTCGGGTGCTGGATGAGGACGTCCTCGATCTCGCGGGGGTAGACGTTGACGCCACCCGAGACGATCATGTTCGTGGCGCGGTCGGTGAGGTAGAGGTAGCCGTCCTCGTCGACGTGGCCGATCTCACCGTAGGTGGTCGAAGACGGGAACTCGATAGACCGCGACACGGCGATCACACCCTCCGGGCACAGCCAACGTCACGTGACCGGGCTCGCGGTAGTCCACAAAGTCAGACGTCGTCTAGTTTTGCGTCCGGGCTCGACGCGGCCCGGGCGCGCCCCGCCGAGCCGCCTTGACAGCGTGATCGGCCGAGGCCAGGATCGAATGTATGTTCGATCTCCTCGGGACTCCTCGTCAGGCCCGGCGCCGCTTGCGCGTCGTCCACGACAGCCAGGCCACGCCCGAAGGGCGGGTCGCCCCCCACCACCAGCCCCGCCGGGAGATCACCATCGATCCCGGGCCGGCCGCGGCCCGGCCGGCGGCCGACCTGCCGCCGAGCGTGGCTCGGCTGGCAGCGCGCACCCGGCTGTCCGCCGAGCTGCTCGCCGCCATCATGACGGTCGAGGGCCGCTCGCGCGCGACGCTCGACGACATGGAGCGCGCCGACGCGCTCGCGGACGCGCTGCTCGCCCGCCGGCGCCAGCGGGCCGGTGGACGCGGGCCCGCGCTCGCCGCCCAAGCCAGCCAGACCGCCTGACGGCGGCGCGCCGCGGGCAGCCGGGCCCGGGCAGAAGGTGCGCATCGGGTTAGAAGGCGCGCCTTCGCGGCGAGGACTGTTGCATGCCGACCGAGCCGGACACCCAGCCCTCTACCGGCGACCCGGTGTTTTCCAACAACCCGGTGCTTCCCCACGACCCGGCGCTTCCCGAGGACCCGACGCCTGCTCGCGGCGCGACGCCCGCCCGCGGCGCGACGCCTGCTCGCGGCGCGACGCCTGCTCGCGGCGCGACGCCCGCCCGCGGCGCGACGCCCGCCCGCGGCGCGACGCCCGCCGGCACCCCGGCGACCGGCGAGCGGGCCGCGCGCGACGAGCTGTCCGCGGAGACGGCGGCCGCGGTCCCCCTGCAGCAGGACGGCGGGAAGGGGACGAGCGAGAGCACCCTCACCATCGCGATCGCCTTCGCAGCGAACCTGGCGATCGCGATCGCGAAGTCGGTGGCGGCCCTGATCACCGGCTCGGCGTCGATGGTCGCGGAGGCGGCGCACTCGTGGGCGGACACCGGTAACGAGATCTTCCTGGTGGTGGCGGACCGACGCTCCCACCGGGAACCCGAGCCGGCCCACCCGCACGGCTTCGGCCGGGAGGCGTACGTCTGGTCGCTGTTCGCCGCGATGGGACTGTTCGTCGCCGGTGGCGCGGTCTCGATCACCCATGGGGTCCAGGAGCTGTTCGCCGAGGAGTCCGGCGGCGAGTACCTCATCGGCTACATCGTCCTGGGCGTGTCGTTCCTGCTGGAAGGAACGTCCTTCCTCCAGTCGGTCCGGCAGGCCAGGCCGGAGGCGGAGTCGATGAACCGGGACGTCATCGAACACGTCCTGGAGACCACCGACCCGACGCTGCGCGCGGTCTTCGCCGAGGACTCGGCGGCGCTGGTCGGCATCGTGATCGCGTCTCTCGGCCTGGCACTGCACCAGATCACCGGGATGGCCGCCTTCGACGCGGCGGGCTCGATCCTCGTCGGCGTGCTCCTCGGCGGCGTCGCGCTCGTCCTGATCGGCCGCAACCGGCGCTTCCTCGTCGGCCAGGAGGCCGACCCGCAGGTCCGGACCGCGACCCTGCGGGCGCTGCTGGCCATGCCCGAGGTGGACCGGGTCACGCATCTGCGGGTCGAGGTCGTCGGCCCGCGCATGATCACCGTGGTCGGCGACGTCGACCTGGTCGGCGACGACATCGAGCCGCGGATCGCGTACCGGCTGCGCGCCCTGGAGGCCAGGCTTACCTCCTCCCCCGCCGTCATGCACGCCGTGCTGAGCCTGTCCGCCCCCGACGAGCACTCCGTGACCCCCGCGGACGCCTGACCCCGCGGACGCCTGACGCCCGCGGACGCCTGACGCCCGCGGACGCCTGACAGCGGCAATGCGCCGGCTGACGCCCGCCGTGAACCGACGGGCCCAGTTCCGCCGAGGCACGCCCCGTGGAGATCGCCGACCATCACAGTCTGTTGGTCGGAAAGCAAACAAGGTCGCCGGGCGCACACCTCGAAAAAGCCCACGTCAAGGCTTGATGATGACGCCGCGGTCCGCAAAACCCGGGCCGATCACCTGAATGATGTGCCAGCTCCGAAAGCACGCCGGCCGCGATGACAGTCGCGGAGGCGGCGGTGGTCGACGACACATCGCCGGCCGACCGGTGTGACAACGGTGAACCATCCGAACGGCGCACGCCCCGACGCCGATGTAATAATCACCCGGCGGGCCGGCATATGGGGGCGGCCCGGACGGGGGTGGACCTGGTGTCACCAGGGAACGGCTGGGATTTCTTTCTTTCCTACGCCGCTGTGGATCTTGCCTGGGCTGAGTGGCTCGCCTGGCAGTTGGAGAAAGTGCATTATCGCGTCCTGATCGAGGCCTGGGACTTCGTGCCGGGTTCGAACTGGAGTTCGCATATCCAGAGTGGCATCACCCACTCCGAACGCACCATTCTCGTGCTCTCCGAGGCCTACCTGAGCTCCCTCGACGAGGCGCCCGAATGGCAGGCCGCCGTCGCCGAGGACCCCGGTGGATCGAGACGACGCGTGCTGCCGATCCGGGTGGAGGCATGCACTCCGCCGGGCCTGCTCGCTCGCCTCGCCCCGATTGACCTGTTCGGCCTCTCGCCGGAGTCCGCCCGCGACACCCTCCTCCAGCGCGTCCGCCACGCCATGGACGGGCGGGCCAAGCCCCTCACCGAACCCGCGTTTCCCCATGCGACACCCATCGCCACCGGACCGGGGCCGGCCTTCCCCGCGAGCTCGCCAGTCCCCCGGCCCCGCACGCCAGCCGGCCCTGTCCGACGGGACCAACCTGCCGGGTCGGACGAGCCATCCGGGTCCGCCCAGCCTGTCGAAGCGGACCCGGGGGTCGTGCCAGATCAGCCGATCGGCGGGGGCGGCGGCGTGCTGGCGTCGGGCGCGGACGTGAACGTGGGATTGTCGAGCGCCTCGGCATCGACCGAGGGCCGTCCCGCGCGTTCCGGGGGCGGCGCTGCCGCGCGTGCCCGGCGCGGGACGTCCGAGTCGTGCGGGAGCCGGCGGACCGCGACACCGGCGCGCAACGGCGCCCGTGTCTCACGCACCCGGCTGGCCACGGCGCCCGCCAGCGACGCCCGCGGGTTCACTCCCCCGGCGACGCGCCCGCCGTCACCGCCGGCCTCCGTCGATGGCGCGGCCTCTCCGGCAGGTCCTGCTTGCCAGCCGTCGGGACCGTTGCCAGCCGGACCGGTCGATGATCCAGAGGAGACCCGCTCGGGCTGGGCGGCATTGCCATCTACCCGTGTGGTGTGGCTGAAGGGGACGACGGACGCCGACATGCGTCGCGTGCTCGATCCGCTGCCCGACGAGGCGCCCGCCGCCGTTGCCTACCGCCCGCCAGCACTCGCCTCGATGGCCGCGCATCAGCAGGCGCTGCTAGACGAGCTGGAGGCGGTGGCCATGGCAACGTTGCCCGGCTGGCTGCCCGAAAGTGAGGCGATCGAGTCCGCCGGCGGCGCGGCGCGCGCGGTCGTGCGGGACCTCTCCGCGAAGCCAGCCGACGCGTTGGGGATCTCCTCGCGCTACCTGGCTGACCTTGCCGAGCGGGCCTTGCGGGGCGGATCATGGCCGCGGACCGGCCGCTACCCTCCGGCCGTACGGGCAGTCGGGGTCGCACGGACGCTCGCCGCCGCGTTCGGCCGCGAGCGTCTGGTGCTGCTCGTCGATCCGCAGCTGCGGGCGCCGCGCCCCGCCGACCGGCGGACGTTGCTGGACGCGCTGGAGTGGTTCTCGTATCAGGCGCACGCCGGTGTCTGGCTGACCGGGCGGCCGCCGGCCGAGCACCTCGGCCGGATCCCGGTCGTGGCCTGCCCCGTCAGCCCGACGAGCGACCTCCGCACGTCCCCCGTCTCGCCCGGCCCCACGGCGACCGCCGTCGCGTCGACGACAGCCGCTGCGCGACGCCCGACCGCTCCGCTATCCAGGCACTCACCGCCAGCCAGACCCGCACCATCGGCCGCGCCGGTCTCGCCGGGCGCATCCGCGGAGCCTCGCCCGCCGGGGCCGTTCTCGCCTGCCGCGCCTGAGACGTGGGCCCAAATGGCGCCGCCCAGCGACCATGTTCCGGCGGCGACCACGCCGGCCCTGCGAGGGCGGCCGCATCCGGCGAGCCGAGCGGAGCAGCGACTCGAGAGCGCGTTGAGCCAGTACGCCTGGGCCCACGGCCGAGTCTGGAACCAGCCGCACCGCTCGGGACCACTCTCGGCCCTCATCTACGTCGACCTGGCGTGGTTCGCAGAGCGGGTCGTCGTCGAGGTCGACGGCCCCGAGCACCGCGGAATGGCCCACTACGAAAGTGACCGCTGGCGGGACAACGACCTCGAGCTCGAGGGCTTCGCCCTCCTGCGGTTCACCAATGACGCGGTCCTTGGCGACGTGGACCTCGTTCTCCATCAGATCGAGCGCTGTATAACGGCACGCCGCACACCATCGGAAGAGGAAGACAACCCATGACCCGCGACAGTTCGGCGTCCTCCGGCCGCTCGGCCACCCGCAAAGCCGGGGACCTGACCGTCCGCCAGGCGGCGGTCCTGTTGGCTCTGCTCAGCCAGAAGCAACCCATCTCCAACAAGGAGCTGCAGGACCGGTTCAGCTACACGCTGGTCGGTGACGAGCGGCGCCGCCTCAACGAACTCGGCCTGGTCGACAGCAGGAAGATCTCCGGCCATGGGAACGTCCTCTTCCACGAACTCACGGACAGTGGCTGGAACAGGGCTTTTCGCGAGCTGACGCCGAACGCCGACTTCACGCGACTCACCGTGCCCGCCGGCCTCATGTTCGCCTTCGCCGAGGGCGTGGCCCGGTTTCTCGAACGGGAGCAGCGGTCGCTGGGCGAGACCCTCGGCACGGACGCGGACGCCGAGCCGGCCCGTCGGTCTCCGGCCGGCGCCGACGCCGACGGTCTGGAGGCGGCGATCCGGGCGGCCTACGCGAAGCTGGCCGTCGACCCACATGACTGGGTGCGCCTGGCCGACGTCCGTCCGCTGCTCGGCGCCGTCGACCGTGAGAACGTCGACAGGGCGCTGAAGGAGATGGCCCGCCGGCCAGACGTGCGGGTCGTGCCGGACGAGGACCAGAAGTCGCTGACGGCCGCCGACCGGGACGCGGCCGTCCGCATCGGCGACCACGACAACCATCTGCTGCTGATAGGCCCGTGATGGGCGCCGAGCTGGCGGCGCTGGGCGCCATCAAGCTGGACTGGGTTCACGGCCTTGAGGACGTGTGGCGGGACTCGCCGGTGCACGTCGACGGCGTCCACGTCGAGCCGCGCCGCCGGATAGTGGCGGCGCTGGATCGGCTCGGCGACCGCAAGCCACCCGGCATCGTCGTGCAGGGCCAGGCCGGAACCGGCAAGACGCACCTGCTCGGCTGGGTACGTCAGAAGGTCGAACAACAGGGTGGCTACTTCTTCCTGATCGGCCCGGTAAGCGGCGACGCGTTCGCGGAGAGCGTGGTCTCGGCCATGCTCACCGACCTGTTTCGGACGGTCGACGGCGAGACGCAGGTCCGCCGTTTTCTCAGCGCGCTGTGCGCGCTGTTCCAGGTCTCCGCGGAGCTGACCGCCGCGGTCATCGGAGACGACCCACTGGAGCAGACCCATCTCAAGGACTTCGTCGTCGCGTTCATGGACCATGACCGAGCACTGGCCCGCGAGTGCCAGCACACGCTGCGCGCCCTGGTCCTGTGGGTATCGGGCGATCCCGACGCCCAGGCGGTCGGGGAGACCTACCTGCAGTCGATGGGCGAGCAGGAACCCGGCGAGCGGGCGCATCGCGGCATGCAGGCGCGTACCCGGCCACCGTTCGACATCGCCCGCGATTTGTCTCGGCTGCTGGCGCTGACCGGGCCGAGTGTCATCGCGGTCGACCAGGTCGACGGCGTCGTCGCCGAGGTAACAGCACGTGACGAGGCGCCGGACCCCGATGGCGGCGGGTCGGGCGCCGTTCGGCTGAACATGCTGGCCGACGGTCTGATGGTCCTGCATGAACGCATGGAACGGACGCTGTGCCTGCTGGCCTGCCTGCCGGTCAGCTGGATCCGCTTCCGCGAGCGCGCTGTGACCTCGATGCGTGACCGCTTCTCCGAGATCATGCCCCTCGACCGGCTCGACGACCCGGAAATTACCGCCAGGATCATCGAGCGTCGGTTCAAGGAGGACTTCGACCGCATCGACTTCACCCCGCGCTACCCGACCTGGCCGGTGGCCCGGTCCGCCTTCGACCGCGCACCGCAGTACACCCCGCGCGAATTGCTGCAACGCATCGACCGGCACATCCAGGAGTGCCTCGCCGAGGGGATCGTCCGAGAGCTGCACGACTTCGAGCCAACGGACGAGGGCGCCGGCGGGAACGGCCCGCATCACGACGGAAAACAGGGAACGGGCCAGACCGGAGGGGCCGGCGGCAACCACCAGTCGGGTGACGACGTCGAGGTCGTCCCCACCCAGGTGCTCAGCGCACTCGACGCCCAGTTCGCCGAGCTGCGCGCGGAATCGCCGCGGGTGACGCCGGAAAACGAGGACGGCCTGGTACCCGAGCTGCTGTCCGCCGGGCTCTCAGCGTGGATCATCGAGAACGGCGGAGCGCTCGACTACAGCATCGAGGCGATCCCGAGCGCGCGTCCCCGGCTGCATGCCCGGCTGACGCGCACCATCGATGCGGGCACCGGCGAGGAGCTGCACTGGTGCTTCCGGGCGATCACCGCGGGCCACGGCAACGCGGTGCTGCCCCGGGTGATCGGGGCCTGCACCGCCGCGGCCGTGGTCACGGGCAACCCGCGGCGACGGCTCTTTCTCCTGCGCAACGACAACTGGGGCACGGGGAAGAAGGTGCTGCAGGCGGTCGCCGCGTTCGAGGCCGGCGGCGGCCGCACGCTGCGCCTGCGCCCGGTCGACCTGAGCACGTTCGCGGCGCTGCGCACGATGTTGGAGCGCCGCCCAGCGGGGATCCGGCCGTGGCTGACGGCCCGGCGCCCGGCCAGCGGCACGCATCTCCTGCGCGAGGCTCTCGGCGACGCGGCCGGCACGACTTCGCCCGCACGGGCAACGCCGTCGCCACCCGACCCGGCCGGCATTCCCGGTGATGGGGACGGCCGCAGCCCGGGCCATGGTCGTTCCGCCACCGAGCCGGGTTGCGATCCGGGGTCGCGGACGCAGTCCGGGCGCCGCTCCCCCTCCGCCCCGCCCGCAGACACCAGGCCGGCAGGCACTTCGCCGAGTGATGTAGGAAGCGGCGGCGCCGTCCCGTCGGACTTCACGCTCGGCACGGCCGTACACGACGCCGCGGCTGCTCGCATCGATCTGGCCGTCCTGCGCCGCCATGTCGCGATCTTCGCCGGGTCGGGTTCGGGGAAGACGGTAATGATCCGCCGGCTGATCGAAGAATGCGCACTGCGCGGGGTGTCCTCCATCGTGCTTGATCCGAACAATGACCTGGCTCGCCTCGGCGACGCCTGGCCCACCCCGCCGGCCGGCTGGCGAGACGGCGACGCCGAGCTCGCCCGCGAGTACCTGGCCGCGACGGACGTGGTGATCTGGACACCGCGCCGCGACGGCGGACGGCCGCTGGCCTTTCAGCCGCTGCCGGACTTCGCCGGGCTGCGCGACGACCCGGACGAGTTCGAGGCGGCGATCGACGCCGGCGTCGCGACGCTGGCCGTCCGGGCGAACGTCACTGGCAACGCGAACCGGGCCAGTGTCGGCCGGGCGATCCTGACCGCGGCACTGCGCCATTTCGCCCGCGGCAACCGAAACGGCCTGACCGCGTTCATCGAGCTGCTCGCCGACCTGCCCGACGGCGTCGCCGACGACCTCGATCCGGTGGGCAAGCGTGCCGTCGAGCTCGCGCAGACGCTGCGGGCCGCGATGGTCAACGACCCGCTATTCGGTGGCAGGGGCGAGCCGGTCGACCCAGGGGCGCTGCTATCCCCGGCACCGGGGCGGCGCGCCCGAGTCTCGGTGATCAGTCTGGTCGGGCTGCCCGCCGACGAGCAGCGCCAGAGCTTCGTCAATCAGCTCCAGCTAGCGCTGTTCTCCTGGGTGAAGCGCCATCCGGCGGGCAACCGGCCGCTCGGCGGGTTGCTGGTCATGGACGAGGCGCAGACATTCGCTCCGTCCGGTCCGTCGACAGCTTGTACCGCCAGCACGCTGGCGCTCGCCTCGCAGGCCCGCAAATACGGCCTCGGGTTGGTCTTCGCCACCCAGGCACCGAAGAACCTGCACAACGGCATCCCTGGCAACGCGACCACCCAGATGTTCGGCCGCCTCAACGCCCCGGCCCAGATCGAGGCGGCGCGCCTGATGGCCCGGGCGGCCGGCGGCGATGCCCCGGACATCGGCCGGCTCGGCGTCGGCGAGTTCTACGCCACCAGCGAGTCCCTGAGCTTCAGCAAGATCCGCACCTCGTTGTGTCTGAGCCATCACCCAGCCGCGCCCCTGACCGCCGAGGAGGTCATCAGCCGCGCCCGCCAGAGCGTCAGGTGACCGGGTAGAGGTCCAGGACCACCCGCCGTGCCTCGCGCTGGCCGACACAGAGCGCGAGAGCCCGGTCGAGGTGCGGCCAGGCCGGCGCGGCGGTGGCGGCGGTCCCAGCGCCGGCGGCCAGCGGGGCGGACCGCGCCGCGAGTGGGATCATGGCGCCGCCACAGGCGGGTCGCAACCGCCAAACTCACTCTCGGTGATAATTTGACTACCAGAGCGGGGCGACCTGTGACCGGTGACACCCTCTGCCGCTCTCGGGGGCGCCCCGACGAGCACCTAGCCTGTGAATGCACCAGAAGGCGGCCCACTAGCCGGCCGACACCCCTGCCCACCGACACGAATCGAACGTCGCAACCGGTCATCGCAGGCCTCGGCCTCGATGGCGGAGGTCAGTCTTGCACCGGCGGCACCGTCAGCGCAATCGCCAGCGTGGCACCGAGTCCGGCCGTACCCGGCCGACGGTGGCGGCGCGGCCTCGGTGCGTCGGCCCGACGTCGGGCGTCGGGTCCTGGCGGGTCTCCAGCCGAATCGCGAGGGAAGGCGGGAGCGACGTCGCCTGACCGGCCGGCTGGACACGTCGCACGCCCGTCCTCCCAACACCGGCCCGCGGAAAGCTGTGCGAAACTGCATCTGATTCAGATTCGACCGTCGAGGCGCTGACGTTTCGCCGGTTGCCAGACGTTGAGCAGGAGTACTGTTGAAAGCGATCGCCGAGTTCGCCGTACGTCGTAGATGGTTTGTAGTCGTAGGCTGGGTCATTTTCATCATCGCGGTGCAGGGTATTGCCGGCGCGATGGGTGGGGCCTCGTACAAGGACAGCTTCAGTCTCCCGCACACCGAGACCGCATCGGTGGCGGACCTGCTGAAGGACGCCGGCCTGAGCAACCAGAGCGGCGCGACCGGCACGGTCGTGCTCAAGGACAAGGCGGGGGCGTTCACGTCGCCGCCCGCGCAGCTGCAGCCCACGCTGACGAAGCTGTGCCAGTCGGGGAACCACCTCGCGGGCGCCGCCACGCCGTGGCAGTCGATCGACTGCGCCAAGCCGACCGAGGCCGGTCCCGCGGACTCGACGCTGATCAACAGCTCGCACGGTTCCACCACGGCGCTGGTCGGCCTCACCTGGCAGGACGGCTTCTATGACGCCGAGCTGTTCAAGGCCGCCTACGACCAGCTGAAGACCCTGCGCAGCGACCAGCTGCAGGTCGAGTTCACCGGCAACGCCTTCCAGGGCATCGGGCAGAGCGAGGGCTCGGGCCTCTCCGTGCTGATCGGGTTCGGGGCCGCGCTCATCATCCTGGCGATCGTGTTCCGCACCTTCGCCGCCACGGTGCTGCCACTCGCCAGCGCCATCGCCGCGCTCGTCAGCGGCCTCGGCGTGATTTACATCCTCAGTCACGCGATCAACGTCTCCAACATCACGCCGTACCTGGCGGAGCTGATGGTGATCGGTGTCGGCGTCGACTACGCGTTGTTCATCGTTACCCGACATCGACGCAACCTACGGCGCGGAATTCCTGTCGCCGAGTCGGTTGTCAACGCAATCAACACCTCCGGCCGGGCGGTGCTGTTCGCCGGCACGACCGTGTGCATCGCGATCCTCGGCCTCATCGCCCTCGGGGTGAGCTTCTTCAACGGCATGGCCTTCGCGACCGCCGTCGCGGTCGGCCTCACCATGATTGCCTCGCTCACCCTGCTTCCCGCGCTGCTCAGCCTGTTCGGCCTGAAGGTACTGCCCCGCAGGCACCGCGCCGCTGTTCGGGCCGGCGAGTACATCGACGGCGAGCCGGTCGGACGCTGGGCCCGCTGGTCGCAGTTCGTCGCCCGCAACCGCATCGTCGTCGCGATCGCCGCGGGCGCCGTGATGGTCGCCATCGCCCTGCCGTTCTTCTCGCTGCAGCTGGGTGCCAGTGACCAGGGCAGCGACCCGCAGGGCTCCACCACCCGCTCCGGCTACGACCTGATCTCGTCGGACTTCGGCGTCGGCTACAACTCGACGCTCGAGGCCGTGGTGAGCGGGCCGGGCGCCTCGGACCAGGCCTATCTGGACCGGGTGTCGAAGGCGCTGGCGGGTGTCCCGGGCATCGAGCCCGGCAGCCTGCAGAAGAAGCCGCTGGCCAAGGACGTCGCGTTCGTGACGTTCAAGACGACGACGTCACCGCAGTCGGAGAAGACCTACTCCCTGGTCCGGCACGTCCGCAAGGACGTCCTGCCGCCGCTGTACGAGGGCACGCCCAACCGCGTCTACACGTTCGGTGACACGGCGATCAACGTCGACTTCGCCACCGTGCTGGGTCGCAAGATGCCGTTGTTCATCACGGTCGTGGTCGGCCTGTCGTTCATCCTGCTGCTCATCGCGTTCCGCAGCCTGGTCATCCCACTGACCGCCGCGGTGATGAACCTGCTGGCGGCGGGTGGCTCGTTCGGCCTGGCGGTGGCGATCTTCCAATGGGGCTGGCTGTCGGACAGCATGGGCGCCGGGCCAGGTGGTCCCATTGATGCCTGGATGCCGGTCATGCTGTTCGCCATCCTGTTCGGCCTGTCGATGGACTATCAGGTGTTCCTCGTCAGCCGGATGCACGAGGAATGGGTGCACACCCGCGACAACCGGCGTTCGGTGACGATCGGCCAGGCCGAGACCGGCGGCATCATCACCGCCGCCGCGCTGATCATGATCGCCGTCTTCCTCGGCTTCCTGCTCAGCCCGGGCCGACCGATCAAGATCTTCGGTACGGGTCTCGCCTCGGCCGTCTTCCTCGACGCGTTCATCCTGCGCACGGCACTCGTGCCCGCGCTGATGAACATCTTCGGCAAGGCGAACTGGTACCTGCCGAGGTGGCTCGAGAAGGTCACACCGCAGTTCTCGGTGGAACCCGCTGACGAGGCGTTCACCCCGGCCCAGCGCGGCCCGTCGAACGACGACGACCGCCCGGAGGACGAGCGGGAGCTGGTGCGCACCACCAAGTAGAGCGCACCGCCAGGCAGTAGGGACCTCGTAGCTCTCGAGCGCGAGTTCACGACCGGGGGACCATGACGATGGTCCCCCGGTCTTCTTTCGTGCCGATCACACGATGTTCGAGCAGGCCGCCCGCGCGTCCTGCGCCAGGCGCCGCGACTCCGGCGAGCCGCCGCCGCCGTTCAGCTCGTTGAACTCGTCCTCGCCGTACTGGGACTCGAAGTACTCGAGGGTGCACTCGCAGTAGGCCGCCATGCCTGCGGCGCCCTGGGTGCAGGTGGCCAGGTAGGCGCGGCGGGTCGCGTCGGAGTACCGGCCACCGGGCTGGCCCCCGGATCCAGGCGAGCTTGGTATGGGCGCGGGAGTCGCGGTCCGCGTCGGGCTCGGCGTGGGTGTCGGACTCGCCGTCGGCGTCGGGCTGGCGCTCGGCTCGGACGCGACGCGCCTGTGGCCGTCACCGTCGCGCAGCAGGAGCAGGGCGATGATCAGGCCGAGCAGCACGCCCGCCAGACCGCTGAGGACTCCCGTGCGGACGAGCGCCTGGCGCTGCCGCGACGAGGTGCGGGCGGACTCGGCGAACGGCTGCGTCGCGGGCGCCGGCACCAGTCCCGCCGGCCAGCCACCCGGAACGAGGGGATGTACCAGGGCGGCCCGCTCGGCGGGTGGGCGCCCGTCCGGCGGCACGAAGACCCCCGCGAGCGGCGAGCCGTCCGGCGGCCCCGGCCAGGGGGGTGGCGCGGAGGCGGGCCCCGGGCCAGGGGGTCCTGGAGCAGGGGCAGGTCCGGGATCCGGGGCGGGTCCGGGATCCGGGGCGGGTCCGGGAGAGACGGGGCCCTGCCCGTCCGCGTCGAGACCGTCCGGCCCTGGCACCTCGGTCATGGCCTCTCACCCCACCTTCGGCGGCCCGCGCCGGGCCGATCCGATCGGGACGAACACTAACGGCCCCTTTGTCCATGTGCGCACGGCCGTTTACCGCACATGGCCAGTACCACGCCCGCCGGACGGCTACCACGCATGCCGCTGCCAACGCGGCTGGCGGCGCCGCCCTGAACCGGGGTCGTGGTTCAGCTCCCGGGGCGGAACGTGGCGAAGATCCGGAACATCAGGTCCTGCTGCTTGCTCCAGTCGTCCTCGGGCGCCCGCCAGCGCAGCGCGTAGCCGTGACCGTTGCGGACGAGGCCGAGGTCGAGGACGTGAATCGTCCGTCCCCTCGACGTGAAGGTGAACTCCCAGATGGCGGCGTGCACACCGTCCTGGCCGTCGGCCGGGCGGATCGACACCAGCCGGTAACCCGGCGTCGTCGGCCGGATGTCTGCCTCCAGCGTCTTCCAATCGCCGATGGCGGACCGTCCGGCCGCGGCCTGCGTGTCGATCAGCAGGTCCGGGTAGCCGCTCGCGGGCGACAGGAGCAGCCGGTCCGCGCCCTGCGGTGCGGCCGACCATTCACTCGGCACGGCGACCGACCAGCCGGATAGCCCCGACCGCGTCACGTAACCCGCCGGCGGCGCCGCCGGGGTGGTGCTCGTCGGGATGAGCGATCCCAGGCTGGTGTCGTAGTCCTGCGCCGGCACGGCGCTCGTGCCCGGGTCGTTCGAGGCCGACGGGTCGCCCGCCGCGGCCGTGGCGGCAGCGCTCGCCGTCGGCCTGCCGGCGCCGACAGTCGCCGGCGCCGTCGTGGCCGGACCGGACGCCGCAACGACCGGGCCCGGCGACGATCCCGCCGCGGTCCCGTCGCCCGCCAGGGTCAGGCCCAGCGTCGTCCCGACGGCCGCCAGCAACGCCAGCGCCGCCGTGGTGAGCACGAGCAGCCGCCGGCGCGAGCCGCCGCGACGGCCGGGGGCACCGGAGCCGTCCGGACGAACGCCACCGTGGCCGGCGCCGGCCGGGCCGGCCGCAGCCTGCCCAGCGCGGTCCGGACCAGGGCCGGCCTGGTCATTGTCGTCCGGACCGGAGCCGACCTGGCCAACGTCGTCCGGACCGGAGCGGACCTGGGGAGAGCCGTTCGGATGAGAGCCGTCCGGACGGCGGTCTTCGGGGCGCTGGCCGGCGGGGGGTGCGACGCCGACGCCGACGCCGACATCGGGTTCGGCGCCGCCGTCGCCGTCGAACGCGACCTGGTCGTCGGCGTCGGCACCGCGGTTCGGAACAGCGGTGCCCTCGAGGAAGGCAGCCTCGTCGGCGACGGCAGCCTCGTCGGCGACGGGACGGTCGTCGAAGACAGCAGCGCGGTCGGGCACGGCAGCGTCGCCGGAGACAGCGAGGTCGCCGGAGACAGCGGGCTCGCCGGAGACAGCGAGCCCGTCGGAGGCAGCGAGCTCGTCGCGAGCGAGCTCTGTGGTCGTGGCGGGGGTGGCGTCCGCACTCGTCTCCGGCGTTACGATCTCCGCCGGCGCCGGTGCGGCCACTACCGCCAGGCCGGCGCCGTCGCCGTCGCCGTCGGCCTGCGTCGTCCGGGCGATCGGGTGGTCGGCCGGTGTCGCCGGCGCGGCGTCGCGGGTCGGCGCCGGCCGGTGGCTGTCGGGGAGGCTCTCCAGCCACGGGTCACCGCGATCGGCGACTGGGGTACGGGACGGGCGACGGGTGAGAGTGGCCCGCTGGCGGGCGCGCCCACGCTGTCGACGCTCGGCCGACGCGGCGTCGTCGAGGGCATCGTGCAGGTCGCCGCGGATCTGCGCGAGCGACGGGCGCCTGCTCGGGTCGGCCGCCAGCATGTGGTCGATGGCCGCGCTCAGGCAGCCCGCGTGCACGAACGGGCGGCGACGGTTCTCCATGACGGCGGCCAGCATCGCCAGCGGCACCTTGCCCTCGAACGGCGACACGCCCTCGACGGCGGTGAACAGCGTGGCTCCGAGGCCCCACACGTCGCTGGCGTACACGGCCCGAGCGCCGCGGACGCGTTCCGGCGCGATGTAGGCCGGCGAGCCGACGAGCGTCCCGGCGTTCGTCAGCGTCGTGTCGCCGCGGCTCACGGCGATCCCGAAGTCGGTCAGGCGTGCCTCGCCCTGCTTGGTGATCAGGACGTTGCCCGGCTTGACGTCGCGGTGCACGACACCGCCGCGGTGGGCGGCCTCGAGCGCGTAGGCCAGCCCGATGCCGATCCGCGCGACGCGCTCGGCCGGCAGCCGGCCGGAGTCCTCGATGAGCTCGGACAGGGCGACGCCGTCGACGTACTCCATGACGATCCAGGACCGGCCGGCCGACTTCAGCACGTCGTAGACCGTCACCAGGCCGGGGTGGCGCAGCCGGGCGGCGGCACGCGCCTCGCGCATCACCCGCTGCTCGGCCAGGTCGCGTTCGGCGGCCGACGCCATCGGCGAGGGCCGCACCTCCTTGATCGCGACGGGCCGGCGCAGCAGCACGTCCTCGCCGTCGTACACGGTTCCGCTGCCGCCGCCACCGATCACCTTGCCGAGCCGGTACCGACCGCCCAGGTACCCGTCGGTTCCCTCGGTGTCGGGGGCACCGATGATCGGCATCGCTTCACCGCTTTCGCCGGATTCCAGGGAGAGTCCGCGAGGCACATACCCGAAGCAACCTGAACAACACACATTGATCCGAATGACGTTCGTAGCCGGCGACAAAGGCAGGGCAAAGGCAAGTGGTGGATGTGGTGCCGGCCCGGCTGGATCTGCGGCTCCCGACCGAACCCGGGGCCGGTGGGTGAGAATCGCCGGGGGACGTCGTTCGAGGGGGCTGCCGGTGCCGGAGGGAGACACCGTCCGCCAGGCCGCCCGCCGGCTGCACCAGGCGCTGGCCGGCCAGATCCTGTCGGTGACCGACTTCCGCGTGCCGCGGTACGCGACCGCCGACCTGACGGGAAGAACCGTGCTCGAGGTGGTGCCGCGGGGCAAGCACCTGCTGACGCGGTGCTCGGGCGACGTGACGGTGCACTCCCACCTGCGGATGGACGGCTCGTGGCGCACCTTCGCCGCCGGCGAGCCCTGGCGCGGCGGTCCGGACTGGCAGATCCGCGCGGTGCTCGGCAACGCGCGGCACGTCGCCGTCGGCTATCGGCTGCCCGTTCTCGACATCCTGCGGACCGCCGACGAGTCGGCCGTCGTCGGCCATCTCGGCCCGGACGTGCTCGGGCCGGACTGGGACCTCAGCCGGGTGCTGGTCAGCGCGCTGGCGCGCCCGGAACGCGAGATCGGCACGGTCCTGCTGGATCAGACCGTGCTGGCGGGGCTGGGGAACGTCTACCGGATCGAGGCGTGTTTCCTTGCCGGGGTGTCGCCGTGGACGCGCGTCGGCGACGTTCCCGATCTCGAAGGCCTCATCGGCCGGGCCCGGCAGCTGATCGTCGCGAACGCGGACAGGCCCAGGCGGGTGACGACCGGATCCGCGCGGCCGGGAGAGCAGTTCTGGGTGTACGGCCGCGCCCGAAGGCCGTGCCGCCGATGTGGCACTGCCATCCGCTCCGCCGAGCAGGCAGGGGCGGACGCCCCCGCCCAGGCGCGGGTGACCTCGTGGTGCCCGCGCTGCCAACCCGGGCCGGCGCCGACGGGACCGGCCGCTGACCTGGGTGGCCGTCCGCGCCGCTCCGCCGCGCGCAGACACTGACGGCGGGTCGCGCCTCGCCGACGGCTCCGCGCCGGGCTCCCGGCCAGGACACCTGGCGGCACGCGTCCGATTCGTTCAAGCGACGCGCCGGCCGAAGCCCCTACGGTCGTCGCATGCCTACATTTTCTCTGACCGGGGTCGTCCTGTCCGACATGGCTCGGGGCCTGGCGTTCTACCGGCGGCTGGGTCTGGAGATCCCCGCAGCGGCCGACACCGAGCCGCACGTCGACGTGCAGACGCCGACCGGCCGCCTCGCCTTCGACACCGAGGCGACGATCCGCTCCTTCGACTCGACCTGGCGGCCGGGCACCGGGTCGCCGCGGACGAGCCTCGCGTTCGCCTGCGCGGATCCGGCCGAGGTCGACAAGGTCTACGCCGACCTCACCGACGCCGGCTATACGGGCGAACGCGCCCCCTGGGACGCCTTCTGGGGCCAGCGCTACGCGACGGTGGCCGATCCCGACGGCAACCACGTCGACCTGTTCGCCCCGCTCGCCGCGGACTGAGCCGGCGCCAGCACCTCGCGCAGCGGCGCTCGGCCCAGCAGGCGCGCCTCGCGGGCGAGATGGGCCTGATCGGCGTAGCCGGCGGTGGCGGCGACGTCGGCGAGCCGTTCCACGCGGCGCGCGAGCGTCAACGCGCGCCGGAAGCGCACGATCCGGGCCAGCGTCTTCGGCCCGTAGCCGACCGCGAGCTGGCAGCGGCGCAGCAGCTGACGCTCGCTGAGCGCCGCCGCCCGGGCGACGTCGGCCACCGGCGTCCCGGCCCGGATCCCGGCCAGCACCGGCGGGGGCAGCAGGTCGGCCAGCCCGGCCCGCGGGTCCCGCCGGGCGATCTCGGTCTCGAAGACGGCCGCCGGCGCCGACGCCGCCGCGAGCCGTTCGGCGAGCCGGGTGGCTTCCGCTGCGCCCCAGATGTCGGCGAGGGGAACTCGCCGGTCGCGGACCTCGTGCGCCGGGACGCCGATGAGCGCCGGGCCGACCGCCGAGTCGAACCGCATCCCCAGCTGCAGCGAGCCCGGCCGCCACAGCGCGGACGCGGACGACGTGTCGGGCCCCGCGACGAAGATGTGCCCAAGGTCGTCCGAGCCGGACCGCCGCCAGATCAGGTCCATGCAGCCGTCGGGCAGGATGCGGTGCCATTCGGGCTGGGCGACGCCGTCGGTGCCGCCCGCGTCCTGCGTGCCGTTCGGCCCCGTCCCCCGCCAGACCATGGCGGCGACGGCCCGTGCGCGCCACTCGCGGTACATCCGCGAGAGGCTACCCCGCCGGCTCGCCTGGGTAACGCGCGCGCGCCGGCCTCGCCGTCGGCAGCGTCGTGGGTACAGTCCGGCTTCGTGACGACGCTGATCTCGGTCAACGTGGGCCTGCCCAAAGACGTGCCGTGGCAGGGCCGAACGGTGCACACCGGCGTCTGGAAGAGTGCCGTCACCGGCCCGCGGCTCGTGCGCCGGCTCAACATCGACGGGGACGGGCAGGGGGACCTGGCCGGCCACGGCGGCGAGAACCGCGCCGTGCTCGTCTACCAGCTCGAGTCGTACGCCTACTGGCGCAGTCAGCTGGGCCGCGACGACCTGACGCACGGCCATTTCGGGGAGAACTTCACCGTCGACGGCCTGCCCGACGACGAGGTGTGCGTTGGCGACCGGTACCGGATCGGCGAGGCCGAGTTCGAGGTCACCCAGCCCCGCGTCACCTGCTACCGGCTCGGATTGCGGCTGGACGAGCCCGACATGGCGGCGCTGCTCGTCGCGCACCGCCGTCCCGGGTTCTACCTGCGGGTGCTCGCCGAGGGCCGGGTGACGGCCGGGGACGAGATCGTCCGGGTCGCGGTCGGACCGGAGCGGTTCACCATCGCGGACATCGACGCCCTGCTCTATCTACCCGGCCGCGACCCCGAGCGGCTGCGGGCCGCGCTGCGCATCCCGGCGCTGAGCCCGGGCTGGCAGGCCTCGTTCGCCGACCTGCTGGCCGCGGCGGAGCGGGGCCGCACGGGGACGCCGACCGTCGGGGTCGAGCCCGGCTGGGCCGGCTTCCGCCGGCTGCGGGTGGTCGAGACCGTTCCGGAGAGCACGACGGTCCTGTCGATCCGGCTGGCCGCGGACGACGGCCAGCCGCTCCCGACGGCCCTACCGGGGCAGTACCTGACCCTCCGGCTCGCCGACGCCGGCCGGCCGGCGCCGGTGCGCAGCTACTCGCTGTCCGCGCTGACCACCGGCGGTACCTACCGAATCAGCGTCAAACGGGAGGACCGGGGACTGGTCAGCCGCTACCTGCATACCCGGCTGCGGCCCGGCACGGTCGTCGAGGCGGCCGCCCCGCGGGGCGGCTTCGTGCTCGGCGGCGGCGACGCCCCGGTGCTCCTGCTGTCCGCCGGCGTCGGCGTGACCCCGGTGCTGGCGATGCTGGCGCAGCTCGCGGCCGAGGACAGCCCGCGGGAGACGTGGTGGATCCACGTGACCCGCGACCAGGCCTCGCACGCGCTCGGCGGCGAGGCCCACGGCCTGCTCGGCGGGCTGCGCCACGCGCACGAGCGGATCTTCTACACCGCCGGCGTGCCCGGGCCGCCCGGACGACCCGCCGAGACCGAGGACCGCGTCGTCGCCGGCCGGCCGTCGCAGCAGACCCTCGCCGAGCTCGGCGTCCCGCCGGACGCCGTCGCCTACCTCTGCGGACCGGCCGGGTTCATGGCCGCGATGCAGGCGGCGCTGGTGAACCTCGGCCTGCGCGCCGAGAACATCCACACCGAGCTGTTCGGCGCACTGCCCGGCCAGACCCCGGGCGTCGTCGCGCGGCCGGCCGTGCCGCCGCACGCGCCGGCCGGCCCGCCGGGCGCGGGCGCGGCCGTCACGTTCGCCCGCAGCGGGCTGACGGTCGGCTGGCCGGACGGCGGGGCGAGCCTGCTCGACCTGGCCGACGCGTGCGACGTCCCGACCCGCTGGTCATGCCGGACGGGCGTCTGCCACACCTGCGTCACCCCGCTGCTCGCCGGATCGGTGCGCTACTCCCCCGACCCGCTGGAACCGCCCGGGCCGGGCGAGATCCTGATCTGCTGCGCCCGCCCCGACGGCGAGATCGTCCTCGATCTCTGAGCGCCGCCGCGCCGCCTCGGCGAGGCGCGGCGGTCACGCGCGGCCTACGACCGGGCCCGCGAGCTGGCCGCCAACACGGCCGAGACGGCCGACCTCACCCGTCGCCGCGACCAGCTGGGGTGAGGTCGGCGCGTGCATGCTGGGCCGGGAGCACGTGGTCGCCGACCTTGTCGGTCGAGAGGTCGAGCGAGCAGATGTAGGCGTCGTGCGTCTCGCACCTGACCATGTCCGGGCGCTCGTACTCCTGCCGGCAGACGTGGCAGGTGAGAGTCTCGCCCGACGGGTTGCCGTACTCGTCGTACATCGGCAGGTCGATGCCGTCGTCGGTGCGGCGCAGGTAGTACCTGCCCTTCGTGGCCACGGCCAGGACGGGCGGCAGGACGAGGGCGAGCACGATGGCGACGAGCGGCGAGTACGGCTTGAGCCCGGAACCGAGGCCGCCGTAGAAGTCGATGATCGAGATGCCGGCCGCGAGCAGCATCGACCCGAACCCGACCGGGTTGACGGCGTACAGCATGCCGCGGCGGAACTCGGGCTTCAGCGGTGAGATCTTGAGCAGGTACTTGTTGAAGACGATGTCGGAGGCGACCGCGACGACCCAGGCCATGCCGCAGTTGGCGTAGAAGGCAAGAATCGTGTTCAGGAAGCTGAACATGTCGGCTTCCATCAGGATCAGCGCCACGAGCAGGTTGAAGCCGAGGAAGACCAGCCGGCCGGGGTAGGTCTTGGTGATCCGGGTGAACGAGTTCGTCCACGCCAGCGAACCGGAGTACGCGTTCGTCACGTTGATCTTCACCTGGCTGATCACGACGAGCGCGACGGCGAGGGCCAGCGCGGCCCAGTGCGGCAGGATGTCCTGGTAGATCTCCAGGAACTGGTGCACCGGCTGGTTCGCCACGCCGGCGCCGTCCGCCAGGTTGGCGATGATGTAGACCGCCAGGAACATGCCGATGATCTGCTTGATGGCGCCGAAGAAGACCCAGCCCGGGCCGGCCAGCAGCATCGCGGTCCACCAGCGACGCGAGTTCTCCGGCGTGCGCGGCGGCATGAAGCGCAGGTAGTCGATCTGCTCGGCGATCTGGGCGATCAGCGAGAGGCAGACGCCGGCGGCCAGGAACACCGAGCCCAGGTTGAATCCGCCCCTGCCGTCCTGGCCGCCGTAGTCGAAGAACGCGCCGATCGAGTCCGGGTGCCGGATCAGCAGGTAGGCGAACGGCAGCACCATCAGCACCAGCCACAGCGGCGTCGTCCACAGCTGCAGCGTCGACAGCAGCTTCATGCCGTAGACCACGAGCGGGAAGATGACCAGCGTGGACGTGGCATAACCGAGCCACAGCGGGATGTGCAGGCCCAGTTTCAGCCCCTGGGCCATGATCGAGCCCTCGAGGGCAAAGAAGATGAACGTGAACGACGCGAAGATCACGTTCGAGACGACCGAGCCGTAGTACCCGAAGCCGCTGCCCCGGGTGATCAGGTCGAGGTCCAGGTTGTAGCGGGCGGCGTAGAAGGCCAGCGGGAAGCCGGTCAGGATGATCACGACGGCGAAGACGCCGATGCCCCACAGGGCGTTCGTCGTTCCGTACGAGATGCCGATGTTGGCCCCGATCGCGAAGTCCGCGAGATAGGCGATGCCGCCAAGGGCCGAGATGGCGACCATTCCGGTGCCCCAGCGGCGGTAGCTGCGCGGGGCGAACCGCAGCGTGTAGTCCTCCAGGGTCTCCTTCGCCGAGCCGGCACCGGGCTGGTGGATTGCGGGATCGTGCGGGGGGCTGACGGTGCTCATCGCGAGCTGCCTTTCTGCGGGCGCGAGTCCGAGGCCGCCGTTTTCAGGGGCGACGGGGGGCAGCGCTGACCCCTGCCGAAAGGGAACCGCCGGCCGCTAAGCAACCACCAAGCAACGGCCAAGTGCCCAGGCCACGGCCGCACCGGAAGACCCGCCGACCCGCACGGACCCGCCGACCCGCACGGACCCCGCCAGCCGAGCGGACCCGGCCAGCACGGGCGGCTCAGCCGAGCGCGTGCAGTGCCGCGGCGACGCGTTCGTGCTCGGCGACGATCGCCCGCACGAGGAGGCCGACCTCGTCGCCGACGCCGGGGTGGGTCTCGACCCGCTGGCAGAGCCGGGCCAGCTCGGCGGCGCCGAAGGTCGCGCCGAGCCCTTTCAGGGTGTGCGCGGCGCCGCGCACGGCGTCGGGGTCCGAGCCGGCCGCCGCCAGCGTGTCCAGCAGCGGCGACGCGTCGGTCAGGAAGTCGTCGATCAGGCCGGACAGCGCCGCCGCGTCCCCGCCGAGCAGCTCGCTGAGCTGCTCCAGCGCACCGGAGTCCAGCACGGGCCTGCCACCCGGCGGGTGTGCCCGGGCCAGCGCGGCGACGAGGTCGGGGGCCACCAGCGGCTTGGCGAGGTAGTCGTCCATGCCGGCGGCCAGGCACGCCGCCCGCGCGCCCGGCCGCGCGTCGGCGGTGAGCGCGATGATCCAGGGCCCGCGGCCGCCGAAGTGGGCGCGGATCTGCCGGGTGGCCGCCAGCCCGTCGACGTCGGGCATGTGGACGTCCATGAGCACGACGTCGTAGGGCCGGCGGCGGACCGCGGCCACGGCCTCGGAACCGCTGCTCACCAGGTCGGCGCGGTGGCCCAGGCCGCCGAGCTGCAGCAGCACCAGCCGCTGGTTCACGGCATGGTCGTCGGCCACCAGGATCCGCGGCGCACCGGCCGCGGCGCCGGCTTCGGTGACGTCCGCGGGTGGGGCCGGGTCCGCGCCGGCGTCCGGGGTGACCGACGTGGCGACCGCGGCCGGACCGGCGAGCGCCGCGGTCATCGCCCGGAACAGCGGGGCCGGGCGGATCGGCCTGGTGAGCACCGAGATCCCCGGCGGGGCGTCGGGGCCCGGCAGCCGGGCGAAGGAGGTGATCAGCAGGATCGGCACCCGCTCGCCGGCGGGCCCAGCGGGGCCGTCCGCCCCGGCGCGCAGGTCGCGGGCCAGCGCGAGGCCGTCCAGCCGGGTCGGACGATGGTCTAGGATCACCGCGTCGTACCGCCGCCCGGCGCGCAGCCACCGCAGCGCCGTCTCGGCCGAGGCCGTGATGGTGATCCGCATCCGCCAGGACCGGACCAGCAGGTTCCCGACCTGGACCCGGGTTCGGGAGTCGGCGGCGACCAATAGCACCTCGCCGCCGGCCAGGGCGGAGGTGTCGGCGGGCACCGGGTCCCGCCGGGCCAGCGTCGCCGCCCCCGCCGGAATGGTCACGGTCACGGTGGTTCCGGCACCGGGCTCGGAGGCTGCGGTGATCGTCCCGCCCATCAGGGTCGACAGCCGGCGGCAGATGGCGAGGCCGAGCCCGGTGCCGCCGTAGCGCCGCGAGGTGGACGCGTCGACCTGGGTAAACGAGTCGAAGATCTTCTCCAGATGCTCGGCCGGGATGCCGATGCCGGTGTCGCGCACGACGAAGCGCCAGTCGTGGGTGCCGTCGCCGGCGGCCGGGGAGGCGCCGACCGTGACGGTCACCTCGCCGCGGTTGGTGAACTTCACCGCGTTGCTCAGCAGGTTCAGCAGAATCTGCCGGATCCGCGTCGGGTCGCCGACCATCGCCTGCGGCGTGCCGGGCTCGATGGCGCAGACCAGGTCGAGGTCCTTCGCGCCGGCCTCGGCGGAGACGAGGTCGATGGCGGCCTCGACGCATTCGGCGACGTGGAACGGCACCTGTTCCAGGGTTAGCCGGCCGGCCTCGATCTTGGAGAAGTCGAGGATGTCGTTGATCAGCAGGAGCAGCGAGTGCGCGCTGTCGTGGACGACCTCGGTGAGCTGGCGCTGGTCGGCGTCGAGCCGGCCGGCCAGCAGCAGGCCCGCCATGCCGATCACCGCGTTCATCGGCGTCCGGATCTCGTGGCTCATGGTGGCCAGGAAGGCGCTCTTGGCGACGTTGGCGCTCTGCGCGGTGGACGCCGCGTCCCGCAGCTCGTCGGCGGTGCGGACCCGGTCGACGACCTGGCCGAGCTGCGCCGCCACGTCCGACAGAAGGGCCAGCAACGCCGCGTCCTCGGGGGCCGGATCGGCGGTCAGGAACTCCAGCACGGCGACCACCTGCGCGCCCTCGCCGCGCCCGGTGCGCACCGGGACGGCGATGCCCGCGCCCGGCCCGCGCGTCGTGCCCCGCTCGCGGGCGAGCTCCGGCAGCCAGACCGCCTTCCCGGTGGCCAGCACCCGGCCCGGCAGGCTGGCCGGGCCGGGCGACGCGGCGCTCTGCGGGAGATCGGCGGACGTCGGCAGGGGCACCAGCCGGTCGCCGTGCCGGTGATACGTCCGGCCGACCGGCCAGCCGGTGTGCGCACGGACCAGGTCGACCACGTCGGCGGCGGCCGACGAGAGGTCGGTGGCCTGGTGCGCCGCCGCGGCGACCCGGTGCAGCAGCCGCAGCTCGGCGGAGCGCCCCTGGACCCGTTCGGCCATCTCGTTGTAGCGCCGCGCCAGCGAGCGCAGCTCGGCCACGCCGACCACCCGCGCCCGGACGTCCGCCTCCCCGGCGGCGATCCGGGCCGTCGCGGCGTCCAGCTCCGCGACGGGGTGCAGCACCGCCCTGCGGGTGACGACGACGAACACCGCCATCCCCGCGAGCAGCAGCAGCGCGGCCGCGATCGCGCCCACGGACCAGGCCCTGGCCTGGTCCGTGGCCCGGGTGGTCTCCCGGGTCGTGCGGGTGTCGACGAGCGTCAGCACCTGCCCGATCGGCCGCATGATCTCGTCCTTGGCCCGCAGGTAGGACCCGTCGAAGAGCATGTCCGTCGCCTGCTGGCGGCCGGCCGGATCGCCCCGCGCGGCCAGGGCGAACGCCTGCTTCTCGACGGTGGCGAGGGCGTCCGAGCGCGCCTCTGCCGTGGCGAGCAGGTCGAGTTCCTGACCGGTGAACCCGGCGCGGGCGGCCAGCGTGGCGAACGCGACCGGTGGGCCGGACCGGCTGGGCCGGCGGCCGGTGTCCGTCACCACGTCCCAGTAGATGTTGCCGTAGTTCTCCGGCCGCGGCGCCGTGCCGTCCCGGATCTGCAGGATCTCCTGGAACCAGGCGCGGTAGCGGGGCTGCCCGGTGACCACGTACGTCCGCGCCATCCGGGTCAGGTCGTCGGAGGTCTGCCGCAGCTCGTAGGCCAGCCGCAGCGACTGCGACCGGCGGGCCTCGGCCGCGGCCGCCTGCCGGGTGCTGCTCTCCGCCATCAGGCTGACCAGCACCAGCGCGGCCAGCAGGACCGCCCCGATGCCGACGCCGCTGCGGACCAGGGCGCGCAGCGACCTCGGGCCACCGCTCACGGGTGTTCGAGCCGCGCGCCGGGCCGCGCCCGGGTGACCTCCGCGCGCAGGCTGGCGATCTCGGAACGCAGGGCGGTCTCCCGCTCGGCGGCCGAGCGCCGGGCCTGCAGCGAGGCGCGCAGCCGGGCCCGCAGCATCGCCCGGCTGTACGGCTTCGGCAGGTAGTCGACCGCGCCCAGCTCGATGCAGCGCACCACGCTCTCCAGCTCCGGCACGGCCGACACCATGATCACCGGAACGCCCACCAGCCCGGGATCCGCCTTGATCTCGGCGAGCGTGGCGTACCCGTCCAGGACCGGCATGAGCAGGTCGAGCAGGACGATGTCGAACCCGCGCGGGCCCTCCCGCGCGGCCCGCAGCATCTCGAGGGCCTCATGGCCGTTCTGCGCCGTCGCCACCTCGTGGCACAGCTGGGCGACCGCGGCCGCAAGCAGCTTGCGGTTGATGGCGGTGTCGTCGACGACCAGCACCCGGCCCGGCCGATCCACGGTCGGTGGCGCGGGCTTCGCCGTGGCCACGGCAGCGGCGGTGGTAGCGGTGGTAGCGGTGGTAGCGGTCGGCGGCGCGGGCGGCGAACGGCGCGACGGCGCGGGCGGCTGCCATGCCAGCCCGGGGTCCTGGCGCAGCACCGCCTGTTCCAGCTCGCGCAGCCGGGCTCCCGGCTCGAGCCCCAGCTCGTCGGACAGCACCCGGCGGGTCTCGCGATAGGTGGCGAGCGCGTCGACCTGCCGACCGCAGCGGTAGAGCCCGAGCATCAGCTGTGCCCGCAACCGCTCCCGCAGCGGCTGCCGGCGGACCCGCTGCTCCAGCTCGGCGACCAGCGCCGCGTGCCGGCCGAGGGCCAGCTCGGCGTCGATTCGGTCCTCGACCGCGCCGAGGTGCAGCTCGGTCAACCGGGCCGCCGCGGCGCCGACGAAGGGCGTGGCCGGGACGTCGGCCAGCGCCGGGCCGCGCACCATCTCCTCGGCGCGCAGCAGCAGCCCGGCGGCCCGCGCGGGGTCGCCGGCGTCGAGCGCCTCGCGGCCGCGGCCGACCAGGTCGGTGAAGGCGTGCGCGTCGACGGCCTGGGCCTCGACGTCGAGCAGGTAGCCGGGCGAGGCCGTGACCAGCACGGTCGCCGCCTCGCCGCGGGAGCGCTCCGGTTCGAGCGCGCGGCGCAGCTGGGAGACGAAGACCTGCACGGTGGCGGCGGCCCTGGCCGGCGGCCGCTGCGGCCACAGGTCGTCGATGAGCTGGTCGACGGACACCACCCGGCCGACGCGCAGCAGGAGCGAGGCGAGGACGGCCCGCTGCTTGGGTCCGCCGACGTCCACCGGCGCTCCGTCCCGGTACGTCTCGACGCGGCCGAGCAACCGGAACTCGAGGCCTGCCATCCGTCGATCGTCATCAGGCGGTGTTCACGACATGTAAGCCGTGGATTACGTTCCCATGGCGGTGGGGGCGCGCCGCGGCGGCCCGCGCGGGCCGGCCCGCGTGTCCGGTTGAGGCCTGGGCGAAGCCGAACGACCCCGCGTCCAGGAGCATCGGCGCAGGACGGCGAAGAAAGCTCGCCCGCCGATGATCAACTTGCTTTCCAGGCATGGGGTCACGAAAGTGCCGGCGCCTGCTCAAAGCAGGCTAATATGGCCCTCCCGCGACATCGAAGGAGCGGCCATTCGCGGCCAAAGACAGCGACGGCGACCCCCGGGAGTGACTCCGCGCACACCGGACGGGCAAAGACCGCGGCATACGGCTTCGGCGCAGGCATGTCAGGTAGCCGTCATGCCGCAGACCGAACCCATCCTTGCCGGGACACTGGCGTCGTAACGCTCACAACGAGTGACGGGGGATTCATGCTCTGCCGTCGGCGTTGGCGGATGACGGCAGCCGTAGCGGCCGGCCCGGAGGCCACCGGAGGTAACGCCGAAACCCGGCCCACCCCTTCGTGCCCGCGGCCGCGCAGGCGTTCCCGCCGCCGGCCCCAGCAGCGACGAGGGACGTGAGCCGGCGCCGGCGAACCGTCGAGACGTTTCCTCCGCCCCGAGGCCGGACCGCCATCACCCGCGGGTACCCGGTGTCAGCCGCGGCTGCCGCACGGCGCGACGACCGATTGACGGCGTCGCGGCCGTCGCTGTCGTCCGGCCGCGGAAGACCCTGTTCCACGACCACGGTGAGGTGCACGCGAAAATGCTCGTGACGGACCGGGAGCCCGCCCGTGACGGCGAACAGCGAAAAACGGGAACTGCTCGCGGCCGACGCCGGCGGCTAGCGTTCCAGGCGGTTTTCGAGGGAGTTCGGACCGTCGGTTGGACGACGGCGCACGGCCTTCGCTACGTCGCTACCCGGCGAAAGCATCCCGACCCGGAACTGCGCCGCGCCGTCCTGCTGAGAAACTACCTGCTGCGGATGGGCCCGCTCTACATGAAGGCCGGCCAGGTGCTGGCGACCCAGTCCGGCCTGCTGTCGAAGCGGGCGACCGACGAGTTCCGCTCGTTCCTCTCGGATCTTCCACCGATGAGCGCCCGGGACCTGCGCCGCACCCTGGCGGAGAACCTGCCGGCACCCGTCGACGAGGTGTTCGCCGAGCTGGACTGGAGCCCACTGGCGGTCGGTTCCGTCGCGCAGGTGCACCGCGCGGTCCTGCGGGACGGCCGGACGGTGGCGGTGAAGGTCGTCAAGCGGGGCGTCCCGGAGCGGCTCGCGGCGAGCAGCTGGCTGCTGGAGAAGCTGCTGGTGACGATGAGCGCACTCGTGCCCGCGCTGCGCCGGTACGACATGCCCGCGCACTTCCGGGAGCTGCGGCCGCTCCTGGTCGGGCAGTCCGACATGGTGGCCGAGGCCGCGCGGCAGGCCCGGGTCGCCGCGAACTTCGAGGCGCACCCGTTCCTCACCGTCCCGCTGCCGATCAGCGAGCTGTGCTCGCCCGACGTGCTGGTGATGGAGTTCCTGGAGGGCGTGCGCGGCCAGGACGTCGACCAGGTCGACGCCCCGCGCTCGCTGCTGGCGCAGCGTCTCCAGGACGTCTTCTACTGCATGGTCTACTTCCACGGCCTGTTCCACGTCGACCCCCATCCGGGAAACATCCTGTTCGGCACCGAGGGCCGCCTCATGCTCCTCGACTTCGGTCTCGTCGGGACCCTGTCGGAGGACGACAAATGGAACCTGTCCGCCTTCTACTACGCCTGCGTCCGGCAGGAGTGGGAGCTGGCGGTGGAGCGGTTCACCCGCGCCTTCGTGGCGCGGCCGGAGCGTCTTGGCCAGACGGCGACGGAATACCGGGAGGAGCTCGCCGCGATCCTGCGGGCTCATTTCGAGGAGCAGACCGCGCGCTGGTCCACCATGAGCTTCTTCGAGGACGCGACCCGGCTGCTGCGCCGGCACGGCGCCCGCGTGTCGACCGGGTTCTCGCTGCTTGCGCTCGGGCTGCTCACCGGTGAGGGGTTCATCTCCCAGGTCGATCCCGACGTCAACATCTGGGACAACGCCCGGCGGTTCACCGACCGGTTCTCGCCCTACCTGAGCGACGAGCTGCGCGAACGGTTCGACCGGGAGCTGGGAGACCAGCTCCCCCGGTCGACCCGGACGCGCCAGGCCGCCGCCGGCTATCTGGTCGCCCCGACGCATCTCGACCGCTTCGTGCTGCCGAGCGCCTTCCCGCTGATCATCGAGGAGGCGCACGGCTCGACGATCCGGGACATCGACGGCAACTCCTACGTCGACCTGTCCTGCGGCTACGGGCCGCACATCCTCGGCTACGCCCACCCGGTCGCGGTGGACGCGATCCAGCGGGCGGCCACGAGAGGCGCGGTGAACGCTCTCGGGAACCCCGACGAGCTCGCACTGGCCGAATGCATCGCCGACGCGTTCGGCGCCGGCTCGAAGGTCGTGCTCAGCAACTCGGGGACGGAGGCCGTCCTCATGGCCTTCCGGATGGCCCGCGCCTTCACCGGCAAGGACCGGGTGGCCAAGTTCGAGGGGCACTACCACGGCTTCTCCGACCAGGGCATGGTCAGCTCGTGGTTCCGCTACCGCGGCTCGGCGAGCCAGCCCGAGCCCGTCGGCGGCTCCGCCGGCGCGCACGCGCCGGTCGTGTCCGACACCCTCGTCCTGCAGTACGGCGAACGGGCGTCGCTGCGGCGGCTGGCCGCGCACGCGGCCGAGCTGGCCTGCGTCATCATCGAGCCGATGCCGACGGCCCTGTCGGACTACGACCAGGCGTTTCTCGCCGAGCTGCGCGAGGTCTGCACCCGCCACGGCGTGCTGCTGGTCTTCGACGAGGTGGTGACCGGCTTCCGCGTGCACTACGGCGGGGCACAGCACCTCGCCGGGGTGCACCCGGACCTCACCTGTCTCGGGAAGATCATCGGCGGCGGCCTGCCGTGCGGGGCGGTGGTGGGCCACGCGGAGGTCGTCGACATCGCGCGGACGACCACGGACCCGTTCCTCGACGTCGAGGGCCGCGCCTTCGTCGGCGGCACGATGAGCGGCAACTCCATCACGGCCGCCGCCGGCACCGCGGTCCTGCGCCATCTGCGGGACAACCCGGAGATCTACGCCGAGCTGCGCCGCAAGACCGGCTGGCTGACCGACGCGCTGCGGGCCCACGTCGCCGAGGTCGGCATCCCGTGCAACGTCACCGGCGGCCACTCGATCTTCTCGATCACGTTCGACTACGCCCGGCCGCGGCTGGTGCGTGACCGCCTCGCCGGGTCGAACGTCAAGGCGAACTTCGGGCTCGCCTACTTCATGCGCAAACAAGGTGTGTACATGCCGGAGCTGCACACGATGCTCCTCAGCGGCGCGCACACCGACAGCGATCTGGGCATCGTGTCGGACGCCTTTGGCAAGAGCATCCGGGACATGACCTCAAGCGGATTCTTCACCGTCTGATGCGCACAGCGAGTGGCAGAGAGAAGCAGGCATGAGATTCCTGGCGATCGAACACGAGCTCCCGTCGCTGCAGGTGACGAACGCCGAGGTGCTCGAGCGCGTGCGCGCGGCCAGCGCCCGGCATCTGCCGCCGGCCGACCTGGACACGCTCGACGCGCTCACCCGGAGCACCTTCGCGTCGACCGGGACCGAGGTGCGCTACCACCGCGCGGCCGGCGAGAGCGCCGCGGAGCTCGCGGCGAGCGCGGGCCGCAAGGCGCTCGCGACGTCGGGTCTCGACCCGGACGACGTCGACCTGGTGCTGTACGTGGGCATCGGTCGCGGCGTGCTGGAGCCGGCGTCGGCGAACATCTACCAGGACATGCTGGGGCTGCGGCGCGCGACCGCGTTCGACATCCTGGACGCCTGCGCGAGCTGGTTGCGCGGGCTGCAGCTCGCCCGCCTGTACCTCGAAACCGGCACCTACCGCAATGTAATGATCATCAACGCGGAGTTCCTCGGCCGGGAGTGCCACCGCTACGAGCTGACCTCGCTGGCGGAGTTCGCCCACTGGCACCCGTGCGTCACGATCGGCGAGGCCGCCACCGCCACGATCCTGACCGCCTCGGGCGCCGGCGACGCCCCGGACTCCTTCGAGGCCGACTTCCGGACCTGGGGGGCGAAGCGGGATCTGTGCTTCGTGCCGCTGCCGAACTTCGAGGGCTACTTCGGCATGCCGGTCGCGCCCGAGCTGGACGTCCAGCCGATGCAGTTCGTCTCGTTCGGCCTGCGGCTGATGGAGTTCGGCGCGAGCCGCCTGATCGAGCACTACGCGTCGAGCCCCAGCTTCCGGGACTACTCCCCCGATCTCGTCTTCGGGCACGCGGCCAGTGACGGGATGAGCCGCTACGTCGCCGACCAGTGCGGCCTCGATCGCGAGAAGGTCCAGTTCTACCACCGGCTCTATGCGAACACGGTCTCGGCCTCCGTGCCGCTGGGCATGTCGCACGCCGCGCAGAACGGGCTTCTCAAGAACGGCGACGACATCCTCATCATGTCCGCCTCGGCGGGCGTGACGACCGCGCTGGTGAAACTCGCCTACCAGAACTGACCGTACTCGTAAAACTCGGGCCCGACCCGCGGAGGAATCGCAGTGGATAGACAGAACATTTTCCAGGACGTCGTCGAGACCATCCGGTCGATCGACAGCCAGGTGAACCACGAGGCGCTGCGGCTCGACGACACGCCGTTCCGGTCCTACGGCATCGAGTCGCTCACGCTCATCCGGCTGGCCGCCAGGCTGGAGGACCGTTACGAGATCCGCATCACCGACGCCGACGCGTTCGCCGCGACCTCCTTCCAGCGGCTGGTCGACCTGCTCGTGGGAAAGCTGGCCGCCGCGCAGGCCCAGGCCCGATGAGCGCGACGAACCTGCTGAACGCGGTGACGGCGACGGCCCGCCACCGCGGCCAGAGCACCGGAATGCGCGTCCTCGGCGAGCAGGAGATCCCCTACGAGCGGCTGCTCGGGATGAGCGCCTGGCTCGGCGGGCGGATACCTGCGGACGGCGACGGCCCGCCGCCGGCGGTGCTCATCGCGGCCAGCGAGCCGCTGCCGACGATGGTGGCCTTCTTCGCCGCGCTCGGCGTCGGTGCCCGGCCGTTGATCCTGCCCGCGCCGAAGGCGATGGGCGGCCTGGACGCGTTCCTGCTCACCGCCACGCAGGCCGCGCGGCGCTTCGGCGGGCGCGCCGTGCTGGCGCTGGAGCAGGACATCGCACCCGAGGGGTGCCGGCTGCCGGACGTGGCCGCGGTGCTCCCGCTGCCGGTCGGCGCGGACGGCTACGGCGTGGCCGAGCTTTCGGAGGTCTGCACGCCGCCCGGTGAGGTGGCCTTCCTGCAGCTGACCAGCGCCTCCACGGGGGACGCGAAACTCGTCGCGGTCACCCACGCCAACGTGCTCGCGAACCTCACCGCGATCGGCCAGGCGGTCGGCGGCGGCGCCCAGGCCCGGGTCGCCAGCTGGCTGCCGCTCTACCACGACATGGGACTGGTCGGCGCGGCGCTGTTCTCGTTCCTGCACGGCTGCCCGCTGCTGCTGATGAAGCCGGCGGAGTTCATCGGCCGGCCGGGACACTGGATCCGTGCGCTGAGTGACTTTCGCGCCACCGACACCGCGGCGCCGACCTTCGGCTACGAGTACGCCGCGCGGGTCACGCCCGACCGGGACCTCGAGGGGATCGACCTCAGCGGGCTGCGGCACGCCGTGGTCGGTGCGGAACCGATCCGCCATGACGCGCTGCAGAGCTTCCACGACCGCTTCGGTCCGTACGGTTTCCGGGCGGACAGCTTCGTGCCCAGCTACGGGATGGCGGAGTCGACGCTCGGCGGCACGATGGCGACGGGGTCCGCGCCGCGCTACGCAGCGATCGACCTCGCGGGCATCGCCGTCGGCCAGCGGGTGCCGATTCTCGACGAGGGTGAGATAGGCGCGGGGGCGCGGCCACCGGATCAGGGCGTCGCCGTCTTCTCGGTCGGCTCGGCGCTGGCGGGCATGAACGTCAGCATCCTCTCGGACGAGGGCGAGCCGCTCGACGGCGACGCCGTGCTCGGCGAGATAGCGCTGTGCGGGTCGAGTGTCGCCGGCTACCTCGACCCCGACTCCGGCCAGACGGTGCCGTTCCCGGGCGGCCGGCTCCCGACCGGCGACCTCGGGTTCGTCCACGCGGGCGCGTTGTTCGTCGTCGAACGCAAGAAGCACGTCATCATCCGTCGCGGGCAGAACTTTCTCGCCGCGCAGTTCGAGGAGCGGGTGGCGCGGATTCTCGGCTGCTCCCCGCACCAGGTGATCGTGCTCGACACCGACATCTACGACCCGGACAGCGTGGTCGTCGCGCTCATCGAGAACGTCGTGCGCCAGGTCGAGTTCGACGCCGAGCAGCGGGCCGCCCTGCGCGCGCTCGAACTGCCGCTCGACCAGGTGCTGCTCGCGCGCCGGCGCATCATTCCACGCACGACGAGCGGCAAGAAGAAGTACCACCTGTGCCGGCAGCTGCTCGCGGCGCAGTCGCTTCCGGTGAAGCAGGTCCTGCGGGTCTGACCGCCCTTTTCCACGCGGCGGCCCGGCACCATGCCCCGAATGTGCCGTCCGTTCCGCGGGACGGCTCGATCTCGCCGTTTCCCCGGGCGATCGGCCGCGCGGCCCAAGACAATAGGCACCTGACCCGCGGCTCGCCCGAGAAAATCGGAAGCCGCGGCCGCTCTCGGAAAGGACGCGCGTGCGACCGACGCTGACGATCGGCACCGACGCGGGCGAGACCGTCGTGCCGGGAGACCGGCCGTTCGTGGTGGGCCGGGGCCGCAGCGCCGATCTCACCATCGACCATCCGCAGGTCTCCCGCCGGCACGTCATCATCGAGCCGGCCGACGGGTGCTGGGCCGTGCGCGACCTGAGCTCGAACGGGACCTGGCGAGACGACAAGCGGGTCGGGCGCCTGGAGATCCGGGAGCCGGTGCGGCTGCGCCTCGGCGGCCCGTCGGGCCCGCACATCACCCTGATCAGCTACGCCCCGGACGACGCGTCGCACTACGAGCTGCCGACGGTCTTCCCGGGATCCCCCGACTTCCAGCCCGGCCCACGGCTGCCCGAACCGGACGCCGGCGCGACCAACAGGCCGGCTGGCGCTGCAGGCGAGCCCGAGCGGCGCTCCGGCGAGCCCGAGCGGCGCGGCGTCCACAAGCTGCGCCTCGGCCACATCTCCGTCGGCCGCTCACAGGGCAACGACATCGTCGTCGGCGACCTGCTCACGTCCCGGATGCACGCCGAGATCTTCGTCGGCCGCGGCGGCGTCGAGATCGTCGACCTGGAGTCCGCGAACGGCACGTTCGTCAACGGGACCCGGGTCGAGCGGTCGGTGGTGACCGAGGGCGACGTCATCGCGATCGGCCACCACATCTTCCGGCTCGTCGGCGACGAGCTGGTCGAGTACATCGACACCGGCCAGGTGAGCTTCGAGGCGGACGGGCTGAACGTCTTCGTCGACGGCACCCAGCTGCTGCACGACATGTCGTTCCGGTTGCCGGGCGGGTCGCTGCTGGCCGTGATCGGGCCGAGCGGAGCTGGCAAGTCGACGCTGCTCAACGCCCTGACCGGTTTCCGCCCGGCGGACACCGGCGTCGTGCGCTACGCCGGCCGGGACCTGTACGCGGACTACGACGAGCTGCGCCGACGGATCGGCTACGTGCCGCAGGACGACATCCTGCACACCGCGCTGACCGTCCGGGAGGCCCTCGAGTACGGCGCGGAGCTGCGCTTCCCGGCGGACACGACCGCCGAGGAGCGGGGCGCCCGGGTCAACGAGGTGCTCGAGGAGCTCGGCCTGACGTCGGAGGCCGAGCGCCTCGAGGAGCAGCGGTACGCGGACGGGACGTCGGGTGACGGGCCGCCGGCCGCTGACCCGGGCCGCGACGACCTGGCCAACCGCCGGGTGGCGAACCTCTCCGGCGGCCAGCGCAAGCGGACCAGCGTGGCCCTGGAGCTGCTGACCCGCCCGACGCTGCTCTATCTGGACGAGCCCACGTCCGGCCTGGACCCGGGGCTGGACAAGGAGGTGATGGCCTGCCTGCGCAAGCTCGCCGACGGCGGCCGCACCGTCATCGTCGTGACGCACAGCGTCGCGCAGCTCGACAAGTGCGACTACGTCCTCGCGCTGGCCCAGGGCGGCCACATGGCCTACTTCGGGCCGCCGCAGGAGGCGCTGTCGTACTTCAACGAGGGCGACTGGGCCGACATCTTCCAGATGCTGAAGACGGCGAGCGGGTCCAGGCGGTCCGTGACCCGGTTCCGGTCCTCCCGCTACTACGTGCCGGCCTCGGTGACCGCGCCGGTGGCCCGCCCGATCCCCGCGGACATGCCGAGCATCCGCCAGCAGCGCGTCGGCTCGCAGATCATGACGCTGAGCCGGCGATATCTGCGGGTGATCGCCGCCGATCCCACCTATCTGCGGATCCTCGTCATCTTCCCGTTCCTGCTGGGGGCGATCTCGCGGCTGGTCCCGGCGAAACACGGCCTGAGCCCGATCGCCGAGGCACCGAACTTCGACGCCCAGTCCGTGTTGCTGCTGGTCGTGCTCGGCGCCTGTTTCATGGGTTCGGCCAACGCGATCCGCGAGATCGTCAAGGAACGGGAGATCTACCGCCGAGAACGCGCGATCGGGCTCTCGCGGGGCGCCTACCTCGCGTCGAAGATCGGCGTGCTCACGGTCATCACGGCGGTGCAGAGCAGCGTGTTCACCATCATCGCGGTCTACGGGCGCCTGCCGTCGAAGGCGGTCGCGCTGGGCTCCCCGATGCTGGAGATGCTCGTCGCCGTCATCGTGCTGTCCTGGTCCTCGGCGATGATCGGCCTGCTGGTCTCGGCCACGCTGGACAACGCGGACAAGATGATGCCGATGCTGGTGCTCCTGACCACCGCGCAGCTGGTGTTCAGCGGCGGCATCGTCCCGCTCGCCGGCGAGGCGGGGCTCGAGCAGGCCAGCTATCTCTTCTCGGCGAAGTGGGGCTTCGCCGCAGTGTCAGCGGGAACCGACCTGAACGGGCTTCTGAAGCTCGGGACCGCGATCAATCCGGACACGAGCGCCGACACCTTCTGGAAGCCGACGGCGTCGATCTACCTCATCGACATCGCGCTGTGCATCGCCTACGGACTGATCACCGTGTTCGCGACCTACGTGCTGCTGGGACGGCTGGACCCCAGGGTCATCCACCGCCGGAAGAAGGAACGCACCCCCGTCGCGATCGAGGACCTCGGTGCGCGGGTGGCCTCCGTCCCGCGTCGGCTGCGCCCCGGCGGGCGCTGACAATCGATCGCGCCGGCCCGTGGCGCGGCGGCCGGCCCCTGGCGCAGCGTCCACGGCGCAACGGGTCGCCGCGCAGCGGCGGGCGGGAGCGGATCGTCCACGCAGCGACACAGGGCGGCCGGTCCACCGGCGGTCAACGCGGGCATGCTGCCGCGGGGTTCTGACCGGTATATATCGTCTGCGTATGGAAAACCCCATACGTGCCGGCAACGTCACGCTGCGTTCACCTGGGGGCATGGCCTACGGCGAACCAGCGGGAACGGTGGAGCGCCGCACCCCGCCGCCGGCGGCCGCGCCCACCGCGGAGGCGTCGACCCTCGGCGTCACGGTCTATGGCTGCGGGCAGGACGAGGCCGTCCTGTTCCGGACGATGGCGCCGCGCCTCGGCGTGCTGCCGACGATCGTCGAGGCGGCGGTGTCCGAGGCCACCGCCGAGCTGGCACGTGGGAACCGATGCATCAGCGTCGGGCACAAGGCGCCGGTCACCCGCGCCACCATCCGCGCGCTGAGCGAGGCCGGCGTGGCCTATATCTCCACCAGAAGCATCGGTTACGATCACATTGATGTGACGTTCGCGGAAAAGGTCGGCATCTCCGTCGGGAACGTCGCTTATTCACCGGACAGCGTGGCGGACTACACGCTCATGCTGATGCTGATGGCCGTGCGGAACGTGAAGTCGGTGCTCAGTCGGGCGGACGCCCACGACTACCGCCTGCACAACGTGCGCGGCCGAGAACTGCGCGACCTCACCGTCGGGGTCGTGGGCACGGGACGCATCGGCATCGCCGTCATCGACCGGCTGCGTGGCTTCGGCTGCCGGGTGCTGACCTATGACAGTCAGCCCGGGGCCGTCGCCGACTATGTCCCGCTCGACGAGCTGCTGCGGCGAAGCGACATCGTGACGCTCCACACGCCGCTCAATCCCGGGACATACCACCTCCTGGATCAGGACCGCATCGGCCAGCTCCCCCCTGGCGCGGTCGTCATCAACACCGGGCGCGGCGCACTCATCGACACCGAGGCCCTCATCGCTGCGCTGGAGGGCGGCCGCCTGGGCGGCGCGGCACTGGACGTCGTCGAGGGTGAGGAGGGCATCTTCTACGCCGACCGCCGCGACAGCCCGCTCGAGAACAGCGCGCTGTCGCGGCTGCAGAGCCTGCCGAACGTGATCATCAGCCCGCACACCGCCTACTACACCGACCACGCCCTGCGCGACACCATCGAGAACTCCGTCATCAACTGCCTGCGATTCGAAAGCGAGAACCGGCGTGGATAAGCTGCGCATCGGAATCATCTTCGGGGGCTGCTCCGAGGAGCATCCCATCTCGGTGAAGTCCGCCGGGGAGGTCGCGGGCAGCCTCGACACGGAGAAGTACGAGCCGTTCTACATCGGTATCACGCTCGACGGCGGCTGGCGGCTCTGCGACGGCCCGGAACCCGGCTGGGAGGGCAGCGGCCGCGCGGCGGTGCTGTCGCCGGACAGGACCGTCCACGGGCTGCTCGTCCTGGACGACGGCAAGTACGAGACGATCAGGCTCGACCTGGTGCTGCCCGTGCTGCACGGCAAGCTGGGCGAGGACGGCGCGGTGCAGGGTCTGCTGGAGCTCGCCGGCATCCCCTACGTGGGCTGCGACATCCAGAGCTCCGCGCTGTGCATGGACAAGTCCCTCGCCTATGTCGTGACCGGCAGCGCGGGCATCGCCACGCCGAACTTCTGGACCGTCCCCGAGGGCGGGGACATCGACCCCGGCCTGCTCCCCTTCCCCGTCTTCGTGAAGCCGGCCCGCTCGGGCTCGTCCTTCGGCGTCAGCAAGGTCTCCGGCGCCGAGGAGCTTGGCGCCGCGGTGCAGACCGCGCGGCAGTACGACACGAAGGTCCTGATCGAGCAGGCCGTCGTCGGCAGCGAGGTCGGCTGCGCCATCCTGGGCAACGGCGCGGACCTGCTGGTCGGCGAGGTGGACCGGATCTCGCTGTCCCACGGCTTCTTCCGGATTCATCAGGAAAGCACCCCGGAGACCGGCTCCGAGAACTCGACGTTCATCGTTCCGGCCGACATCTCGGCGGAGTCACGCGCGCACGTGCAGGCGACCGCCAAGGCCATCTACCGCGCGCTCGGCTGCCGAGGAATCGCCCGGGTGGACATGTTCCTGAAGGACGACGGCGAGGTGGTCCTCAACGAGGTCAACACGCTGCCCGGCATGACCTCGTACAGCCGCTATCCGCGGATGATGGCCGCCGCGGGGCTGCCGCTCGGCGAGGTGATCGACCGGCTCGTGTCCGCGGCGTTGGCGGGAAAAGCCGATGAACGATGACTTCGTCTTCGTGGACGAATTCCTGCCCGACGTGCGCTGGGACGCCAAGTACGCCACCTGGGACAACTTCACCGGAAAGCCGGTAGACGGATACCTGGCCAATCGGATCGTCGGTTCCAGGGCCCTGTGCGCGGCCCTGGGAAGGGTGCGGGAGGAGGCCGCGGCGCTCGGTTTCGGCCTGCTTCTCTGGGACGGGTACCGCCCGCAGCGCGCCGTGGACTGCTTCCTGCGCTGGGCGGAGCAGCCGGAGGACGGCCTGACGAAGCGACGGCACTACCCGAACATCAACCGGGCGCAGATGTTCGAGCTGGGCTACGTGGCCGCCAAGTCCGGCCACAGCCGGGGCGGCACCGTCGACCTGACGCTTTATCACCTGGCCACCGGTGAGCTTGCCGCCATGGGCGGCGACCACGACCTGATGGATCCGATCTCGCATCACGGCGCGACGGGCATCACGTCGATCGAGGAGCGAAACCGTGGGCATCTCCGCTCCGTCATGGAGGCCTGCGGTTTCAGCTCGTACGCCTGCGAGTGGTGGCATTACACGCTGACGAACGAGCCTTATCCGGACAGGTATTTTGACTTTCCCATAGCGTCACGCACGGTGTCACAGGTGGGCCGAACGGGGCGCGGCGGGTAGTCGTGGCGTGCCGCGGACGCCCGGCGGCCCGCGCGGCGAGCGCGACCGCTCCTGTCGGGTTCCTTACTCGGCTTCGAATACCCGTGGCCGCCGGTCTGCGGGCATGATGCTCGAGTGCTGAGCGTGCCGCGGGGCTGGTCGGACGTCACCCCGCAGTGGATGACGGCGGCGCTCGCCGACTCGTGCCCCGGCGCCGTCGTCGCGGCGGTCGAGATCGGCGACCTGGTCGACGGGACGAACAGCCGGGGCCGGGTGCGGCTGCGCTACGCGGCGGGCAGCGGCCCGCAGCGCGTGTTCGTCAAGCGCGAGGGCCGGCTACTCAACCGGCTCGCGCTGACCGCGCTGGGCGCCCGGGAGGCCGAGTCCCGGATGGCCGCCGGCGGCCCGGTCCTGCCGCTGGAGCATCCCGCCTTCCACGCCGCCGCCGTGGACCGACGCAGGCTCGCGGCGGTGACCGTGATGGAGGATGTGACGCTGCGCGGGGCGCGGCCGAACGACGCCACCGTCCCGCTCGCGGTCGACCAGGTGCGTGACGGCCTGCTCGGGCTGGCCAGGCTGCACGCGGCCTACTGGCAGAACCCGCTGTCAAAGTCGCTGGACTTCGTGCGGCCCTGGCGGCTCGGACGCGTCTGGGCGCCGATCTCCTGGGCGAGCCTGGCGCGGGCGCTGCGGCTGCTGGGGTCCGGCGGGCACGGCGGGCTGATCCCCGCCGGCGTCGACGCGGGTGTCGTCGAACGCGGCTTCCGCGGCTGGGCGACGCTCGCCGCGGCGCATCCGCGGACGTTGCTGCACGGTGACCCGCACCTGGCCAACACCTACACCCTGCCGGGCGGCGCCACCGGCTTCTACGACTGGCAGCTGGTCCGGGCCGGCAACTGGTCGCACGACGTCGGCTACTTCCTGGTCTCCTGCCTGAGCGTCGCCGACCGGCGCGACCACGAGCGCGACCTGCTCGGCGACTACCTGGCGGAGCTCGCCGCCCAGGGCGCGCCCGCCCCGAGCCTCGACGAGGCCTGGGAGCTGTACCGCCAGACGCCGGTTTTCGGGCTCGGCACCTGGCTGCACACCCTGTCCGGCGGCGGTTTTCAGCCGACCGACGCGTGCCTCGCGGTCATCGAGCGGTTCGCCACCGCGCACGCCGACCACGGCGGCGCGGTCGCGCAGCCGCGCCGCCGCCCGGCCGTGGCGCTCCCCCGGCCCCGCCCGCCCAGGTCCGCCCAGCCCGTCCGGACGAGTCCGACGGCGTCCCCGGACGCGTGACGGTCAGTCGGGGAGGTCCTCGTGGTCACGCGCGGTGGGCGGCGCGATGTGGACGCGCTCCGCGTCGGTGATCGCCGCATAGACGTCCGGGTAGACGGGAAGGCTGTCGCGCAGGTCGGTCAGCGCGAGCAGGCGGCGCACGCCGTGCGGCGGCGCGGCGAGCCTCAGCCAGCCTCCCGCTGAGCGCAGCATCAGGTGGATGCGGGCGAGCAGGCCGAGGCCGCTGAGGTCGACGAACTCGATGCCGTCGAGACTCACGACGATGCGCGTGCACCCCGTGTCGAGCAGATCACCCAGCCCGCCCTCCAACCGGGGCTGCGTCGCCAGGTCGAGCTCCCCGCGCAGGTAGATGACCCCGACCGGACCGATCCGGCCGGCGTGCAGTGCCAACCACATGTCCCCCTCCGACATCCACGGACCACGTCCTGACCGATCACGGCTGCGAGGGCGCGGCCGGTCGGGAGCGTTCGCGCAGTCTCAGCGCGTCGAGCTCGGCGCGGGTCTGGGCGAGCTGGTGCTCGAGCGACACGATCCTGCAGGCGGCCGCGACGGTGAGACCCTCGTCGACGATCGCGCGGGCACGGCTGGCCAGATCGAGGTCGACGCGGGAGTAGCGCCGATGTCCACCGCCGGAGCGGTGCGGACGCAGCAGCCCTTCCTCGCCCAGCGCACGCAGGAACGCGGGCTCGACGCCGATCAGGTCCGCGGCCGCCCCCATGCTGAAGGCCGGGTAGCTGACGTCGTCGACTCTGTCGTGCCTGGCCGTCCGCCATCCGTTCACAGCCGGCTATCTACCCCAGTCATGGCACAAATTATGCATCGCCGAGGCCAGATTTGCAGACCGAGGTTGGCAGGCCAGCGTGGCCACCCTCCGCTGCGAGGTCGGATCCCGCGGTGACGGACAGGCGGCGAGGACCTCCGTGGCCGTCCGCAGCAGCTCGTCGACGGTGTGCGCCAGCAGACCCGGATCGGGGCTCGCCGCACGCGGATCGCCGGGGCGGCGGCTGCTCGGGACGGCTTCAGATCCTGGTGGTCGGACACCCACACCCGGTCGAAACCTGCCGCCTCAGCGGTCCGGGCATACTGAACGATCTCCGGCGGGCTCAGCTCCTCGCCGGACAGAAAGTATCCGAAGTCAGTCACGAGACCCGCCTCCCCGTCTCCCGCCCTGCCATTCCCGGACATGCGGGAAAGTCAGGCGACCGCCCGGACAGCGATGTCTCGCGCCCGTCGCGCCGTTCGCCCCGGTCGTTCGGGCGGTAGGCCGCGGCGTGACGGCACTCGGCTGGTCGAATTCGGCGATGTCCTGCGACGCCGGATCCGGGGCGAGATGATGGCTGTCGAGCATCCGAGAGGTCACCTGGAGGAACGGGGCCGCGATGGACGTCACGGGTTCCGCGGGAGGCGCCCGGCGGGCCGAACGCATGGCGCAGGCCCGCCGGCTGGTCGGCCAGGCCCGGCAGGACCGCACCGTGCCCTGGTACCTCGCGTTCCTCTGCACGGCGGTCGGGGCCGGCGCGTCGTTCGACGCCTTCGGCGGCGGCATCGGCTTCCTGTACGCCGTCGGGCTGTCCGCCGCGTTCGCCGCGCTGTCGTGGGGGACGCTGCGGCTGGTACCGACCGCGCTGGCCGACCTGAGCCAGCAGGGGGTCGGCCCGTCGAGGACGTGGCTGACGCTGCTGCGGGCTCCGGTCACCGCCCGGGGGTTCCTCGTCCTGGCGGCCACCGTCCCGGTCGCGGTCGCGCTGCTGAAGACCGTCGGCTTCTTCTTCCTCGGCGGGGTGGCGCTGGTGCTGGTCGCCACGGGTCTTGCCCTGGCCGCAGCGTGGGCGCTCAACCGTCCCTGACGACGGCGGGCCCCGACGGCGCCATGCCCATCAGGGCGCATCCATGATCAGGATGGCGAGCTCACGGGCGCTGCGGGCCGGTCCCTCGGTACCAAGCGCCGCGGTCGAGGCGTAGAGCCCCTCGACGACCAGGGCAAGACGGTCGGAGATCGCCTCGGCCGCCGCGGGGTCGCGGTCGGGCAGCTCCAGGGCGAGCTCGCGCAGCCGGGCGCGAACCCAGGCCTTGACCGCCTGCGCGCTGGCGTGTGCCGCGGATGTCGGCTCGGGGTACTCGGCCAGCACCATGAGGAACGGGCAGCCGCGGAACGCCTCCGGACCGGTGGCGGTGACCAGCCCGTCGAACAGCGCCAGGACGCGCTCGCGCGCCGGCCGGCCGTCGCTCGCGGTCAGCGTCTCGATCCAGTCTCGGTAGCCGTCGGCGTAGCGGTCTACGTAGGCCGCCACCAGGGCGTCCTTGGACCGGAACAGGCGGTACAGCGTCGTCGGACCGACCCCGGCCGCCGCCGCGACCCGGTCTACCCCGGTCGCGGTGATCCCGTGCCAGTAGAACAGGTTCTCGGCCGCGTCCAGGATCTCCCGGCGGGTTTCGGCGGCTGGGCGACGGGTGCGGGCGGGAGGAGCGTCACGGAACACCCTTGCAACGATAGGGAACGTTCCCTATCGTTGCAAGGGACCCGCCGACCAGAGGATTCGAGCCATGCGCGCCACCGCGACGCCCCCCGAGACCGAGTCAGCGACAGCGATCGAACCGACGACCGAGCCCGCCGCCGAAACGCGCACCGACCAGGTCCTGGCCCGGCGGCTGCGGCCGCTCCAGGTCGGCGTCGCGCTGCAGAGCATGTTGCTGTGGGTGCCGGTCGAGAAGATGTTCATGACGCAGATCGGCTTCGACGCGGCGACGATCGGCCTCGTCGCGGCGGTCTACGCCGCGGTCGCGCCGGTGCTCGAGGTGCCGTTCGGCATCCTCGCCGACCGCTGGAGCCGCACCGGGATGATCATCCTCGCGACCATGGCACTCGCGGCGAGCTCCCTCGTCGGCGGTCTCAGCACCACGCCGGCGACGTATGTCGGCTCAGCCGTCCTGCTCGGCGTCTTCTTCGCGCTCAACTCCGGCACCGTGGAGAGCATCGTCTACGACACCGTCGTCGAGGAGACCGGCGCGGGGGACGGCTACGAGCGATGGATCGGGCGCATACACGTCGTCGAGGCCGCGGCGCTCGTCGCCAGCGCGGTCCTCGGCGGCCTGCTCGCCGCACTGCTCTCGGCCCGCGTCACGTACTTCGCCACCGTTCCGCTCGTCGCGGCCGCCGCCCTCGCCTTCGCGCGCTGCCGCGAACCGCGGCTGCACCGGCGCGCCGAACGGGTCACCTTCCGACGCCAGGCCCTGGCCACCGTCCGGGTGCTGGCCGCCGACCGTGCGCTGCGGCCGGTGGTGCTGCTCACCGCCCTGACCGCCGTCGTCGCCCAGCTGGTCTTCGAGTTCGGGCCGCTGTGGCTGGTCTCGCTGCACGCGCCGGCCGCGCTGTACGGGCCGTACTGGGCGGCGCTCGTCTCGACCGGCGGCCTCGGCGGCTGGCTCGTCTCCCGGACCCGGTTCGACCGCCCGGCCGTGGCGATCGGGTTCGGCGCGGTGCTGGTGGTCGCGGCCATCCTGCCGACGGTGGGCCGCAGCCTGCCCGTCGTCATCGCGGGCCATTTCCTCGTCGCGCTGGCGGTCGGGATGATCGGCATCCGGGCCGGCCGGCTGCTGCACGACGCGGTCGGCGCGCATCTACGAGCCGGTGTCACGTCCGGCGCGGGGACCCTGTCCTGGCTGATCTTCCTGCCGGTCTCCATCCTGTTCGGGCAGCTCAGCCGCGGCCAGGGCGTCCAGACCGCCGGCCTGCTGCTGGTGCTGTTCGCCCTCGCGATGGCTGCCCTGCTGGCCCACACATCCCGCCGCCCCCGGCCCGCTGCCACCCCCGCGCTCACCCCCCACCTCGCCGAGCCGACGCTCACCACGACGTGATCCGGACGCAGGCCCATCTGGGCAGGGCGTCATGCGTCGGTGCCCCGCAGGGAGGAACGGCCGGCCTGCCACGCGGACAGGATCGCGTCCGAGCACCGGCCCTCGACGGCCATGACGGCGTGCGCTCCGAAGAGGATGTCCGCCGCCACGCCCGGCTCGGCGCCGGCCAGGCCGCCCGCGAGCCGCTCAGCCGCGACGGTCTGGTGGTCCGCGTCCGCGACGACGTGGACGTCGAAGAAGTGCCGGGCGCCCGCGTGCAGGCCGTGCCGGCGCAGCGCGGCGGCATACCCGCTCATCGGCTCCACCGATGTCATCTCGCAGACGGCCAGATGGCCCACCAGCGCGCCGCGCAGCCGGCGGTGCAGACCGAGGAAGGACGGAAGGTTCACCGTCGCCAGCGTCGTGCCGGGGACCCGGTCGAGATAGCGGCCGTAGCCCGGGTCCAGGCCGAGCGCGGACAAGGTCACGCCGAAGAGGTTCTGGTGCGCGTCGCGCGCCCGGCCGTTGCCGTACTCGTCGGTCTGGATCTCGATGAGCGCGGCCTTGGTCTCGCCGGACAGCCGCGGTATCGCCCACGAATGCGGGTCGGCCTCCTTCAGCTGCAGCAACGAGCGATGCACGGCGAACTCGCGGAACTGCGCCAGTGATCCGCGCTCGGCGAGGTAGGCCGACAGCGACGGCCCGGTCGAGATCTCGATGATCTTCCAGAGCGCGCCGGGCACGTCATCGGGCGAGACTCCCACGGCGTCGGCGTCGGCGTCAGCGCCGGCCGCCTGCTCGGCCACGCCCCGCGCCAACCGCCGCAGCCGCGCCTCGAGGTCCTCCTCCAGCTCGGCGCGCAGGCCGAGCACCGACGGCTCCCATTCCCACCGATCGTCGACGCCGGCGAAGCCCCGGTAGTGCAGCTCGTACAGGCAGTAGAGCGCGAGTGCCCCGTCCTCCCCGTCCAGCGCGTCGTCGTCGGCGTCCGGCCAGCCGGTGAGCGGCTGGACGGGACCCGCCAGCCGGTGTCGGAGGAAATCGGTCAAGGTCCCCCTCGCGGCGGGCAGGCCGGGCGGCGCGAGGTCGGCCGGTCCGACCACGGTGCCGTATCTCCCGGCCTGCGCCGGCCGCTCCCCCGCACCCGGCCGCTCCCCCACCGCGGTCCGCTCCCCCACCGCGGTCCGCTCCCCCACCGCGGTCCGCTCCATCACCGCGGTCCGCTGCGCGGCAGCGGGTCCGAGGACCGCCGTCGTGGACACCTCAGAAGCCATGTCGCGCACCCGCGTCCTCTCCGCACCGTTCACCGTCAGGCCAACCCTGCCCAGCATGCCGCCGGCGATGCGTGATGCCTTCGGCCGCGTGCCGACGGCCCCCGCCGGGTCCGTGGGCCTGCTGGCCGACGACCCCGGCCGGCCCCGTGTGTCGGGCTCATGTCGTGGGTATTTCGCGGGTCGTTCCGCGCGATGACGCGCGGCGGGCGAAGGCGGACCCGTGGCGGTCCGTCTCGACGTCAGGAGCGACATTGCCCTTCTTTGACCCGGTCGAGTCCGGTTTCTACGCGGCGTGCCTGGAGAACCTGCTGGCCGACACCCGACTGCGACCGACCCTGGCGGACGGCATCGTCGAACTGGGGCCTGGCACGGGCATCCCGATGGTGGAGGCCCTGCGGCGCCGGGAGTCGATCGTCTCGGTCCGTGGCTTCGAGCGCGACGAGCGCTCCAGCGGCATCGCCGCCCGCGTCGTCGAGAAGGCGGGGCTCGCGAACTACCGGATCATCCACGACGACTTCTTCGAGGGCGCCCGGCATGGACCGGAGCGGTGCGCGGTCGGCAACCCGCCCTATCTGCCCGCCGCCGGCCACGCCCCCGAACTGTGGGGCGGCAACACCGGCGCCGACATCTCCCGACGGGTCCTCTCCGCGGGCTTCGACACGGTGCTGCTGCTCGTCTCGTCGATCTCCGATCCCGTCGGCCTGCTCGACCACGCCCGGACGGCGGGATACCGGGTCGTCGACTGGATGGCACGGCCGATCACCTTCGGCAGCTACACCCGGGACAACCGGGTGAGCCACCGCATCAGTGAGCTTGCCCGCCACGGGCACGCCTTCTTCACCCCGAAGTCCTACGTGATCGCCGGGGTCACCTGGGTCGCCGAACCCACCGCCACCGACGACGTCGAGGCCCTGACCCAGGTCCTCACCACGGGCCGAGCCACCGCGATTGGTGATCGTCGCCACCGCGATTGGTGATCGTCCCACCGAAGGCACAGCCGCGTGACCTGACGCCCGGCGCCATGCAACAGCTCAGCGCCGCGCAGCAGCCCAGCGCCGTCCGGCCGGCCGCGGTGCCCGTCCGGCAACCGCGGTGCGCGTGCAGCCATGTTGACGCACGCGCCGACGGCCGACGATCTCAGCGGAGATAGTCGGCCGTCGGCGTTCGGTCCGGTCCTACGTCACGGGCCGCTGCGTCGGGATCGACGTCGGTCCGATCGCCGTCAGCGCACGGCGTCCTTGAGGTTCTCGCCGGCCTGCTTGACGTCGCCGCCCATCTTCTGCGCGGATCCGCGCGCCTCGAGGTCCGGATCGCCGGTGGCCCGGCCCGTGGCCCGCTTGCCGCGCCCCATGACGCGCTGAAGCGTGTTCTTCGCCTTGTCGACCATGCTCATCGAAGACTCCTCGTCGAATGACCGCTCGCGCGGCTGTGTCGCGGCTATACCCGGTCTCCGGCCCGCAACCCGCCATCGCGGCGCGTGCGACGCCTCTTGACCATGCTGGGAGCGGATGCATGGCGGAAATCCCCCACGGGAAGACGGCCGTTGCCCGGCTCCCGCCGGGGCGGCCGCGCACCTAGCGTGATCTTCCGTTGGCAGGAACGACGGAAGGAGCCCGATGGTCGAGGCCCGACATCTCACCAAGCGATACGGACCGAAGGTCGCGGTCGACGCTGTCAGCTTCGACGTGCGGCCCGGCAGTGTCACCGGCTTTCTCGGCCCCGACGGGTCGGGCAAGTCCATCGCGTACTTCTGCGCCACCGAACTGCTTGCCAACGCGGCCAAGCACAGCTGCGCGGACGCGATCAGCCTTCGGGCGGCCGGCCCGCGTGACCGGCTGCTGCTCACCGTCGCCGACAACGGCACCGGCGGCGCCGACCCGACCCGCGGCACCGGGCTGTCGGGGCTCGCGAAGCGGGTCGCAGTCGTGGACGGCCGGCTCGCGATCACCAGCCCGCCCGGCGGCCCGACGACCATCACCGTCGAGATACCGCTGCGCCCATGAACCTTCGCGTTGTCCTCGCGGAGGACGCGGCCCTGTAGTGCCGAGCGGGTCCAACCCGTGCAGTCGGGCCAGGCCGGCGAGCACGAGGGTGAGTGTCTGCCGGGCGGCCTCGCTCGGCGTTCGGCTGGTGAAGTCGCCCAGCAGCGCGATGCCGAGGTTGCCAGGGTTGTACCCGAGCGTGTGGGCGGCGGTCACCACTCCGCCGTCCCAGTCGTGCGCGGGAAGGCCGGCCGTCCGTTCCGGAGTAGCGCCCCTCGTAGAGGATGCCGGCCTCGTCGATCAGAAGGTGATAACCGATGTCGCCGAACGCTCGGTCCACGGTGTGACTGTGATAGATCGCCCTGACCGTCGCGGCCGGGTCGGGATCCGGCTCCCGCGGAGCCGAGCAGTCCATTCCAGAACAGGAACGCGATTTCTGGAATATGGTCGGAGACCGCGGCCGGCGCCGGTCCCGCAACCTGACGCGGGTGCCGGCGCCTCCCAGAACAGTCGTTATGCAGGGCAGATGCTCGTCGAGCTGGCCATTGCGCCGGAACCGGAACGATGGGCGTCCATTGGCCCGCCCGAAGGTGCGGATCCACGGCCCGAAATCTGTGTCGTCTACGAGATTGGTGGATTCACACCGTCCAGCAGTCTTGCTACCGTTATCTCCCGCGCGCGGTCGTCGCCAGGCGGCCGCCGCGTCGGGTGCGACGCCCGTGACGACCGCTACGGGGGATGACATGGCACCGGACGACGACGGCACGATCGAGAACTATTTTTTCGTGTGCGGCTCACCTAACGAAGACATGGGCCTCATCAAGCGATTCCACGCGGATCTTGAGCGTGAGCTGCGCGAACAGCTCGGCAGGACCGCGTGTGGCCTGCTGCGTACCCGCCCGCATGACCTGGAGATCCGAGGAACGGTCGAGGGTCTGAAGGTCGGGGCCGACAGCATTCGGTGCATGGTGGCACTGTGCTCAGACCTCTTCCTAGAGGATAACTGGTCCGGCCAGGAATGGGCGGTATTCGCCCAGCGCGTCGCCCAGCTGCGATACGCCGCGACCGAGCTGGAGGACGGCCTGCTCGCGCTGATCTGGGACCCGTGCCGCCGGCCCGTGCCGTCCGCGGCCGTGGCCGCCGAGCTGGAACGGGGCAAGGCGGGGATGCCTCGGGCCTACGCCCGGCTGGGGATCGTCGGCCTCATGCGCACCAAGCTGCGCGGCCCGGACGGCTACTACGCGGCGGTCCGCGCGGTCGCCGCCCGAATCGTGGCCGCCACCCGGACGGATCTGCCGCGCACCGGCACCGACCTCAGCAGGATCGAACCCGCCTTCGGCCCGCAGGGGCTGGTGCCCGCACGGCCGACCGAGCCGCGGCGGCGCCAGCGCGGACCGGCCGTGCAGCTCCCGCTCCCGCGGGCGGGCGGCCAGCGCATCGCGATCAGCTATGTCGGCGCCGATCAGGAATGGGCGGACTGGGTGGAGGCGCTGCTGCGCCGGCGGGAACGCGACTGTGACGTCGTGCAGGTGCGCTGGACGCCCACCCGGCCCGAAAGCCTGACCGAATCCGTCGGCAAGATCCGGGAGGAGGACGCCGGGACCACCGTCGTCCTGCTGTCCGAGCGCTACCAGGCGCAGCGGCCGCAGACGCCCGACCGGGGCATCGAGAAGTGGGAGGTCCTCGGCGACGAATGGCCGCTTCCCAGCCGGCTGGTCCGCGTCCGCATTGACAAGGAGCCGCTGCCGGAGCCGCTGCGCTCCCAGGAGACGGTGAAGCTCACGAACCTGGACGACGACACCATCGACGGGTTCCTTGCGATGCTCGGGCCGGTGTCCCGGCGCGATGACGAGGCCTAACCTGCGTCCTCCCGGGTCCCGGCCGCCGGTCTGGCGCGCGCCCACCAGAAACGACTTCTTCGCCGGCCGCGACGACGAGCTCGCGGACATCGAGCGGCTGCTCGGCATCCGACGCCTGGTGGAGGTCTCCGCGCGCGACGGCCGGCCAGACCTGGGGGAGGCCGAGGCGGTGGTCGAATTCTGCCACCGCTACAACCGGCGCTACGAGGCCGTCTGGTGGGTCAGGTGCCAGCCTGGCAACGACGTCGCGGGCCAGCTGGGCGAGCTGACGGCCGAGCTGCGCGCCCGCTTCGGCGGCGCGCTCGGCGTGCCGGTGGACGAGCGTCCCGGCGGCGCGCGCGTCCCGCGGCTGCGGCCGGGCTGGCTGGTCGTGTTCGCGGGTGTCCCGGACGCCGCCCGGCTCGACGGGCTGCTGCCCGGTGGGAACGGCCACGTGCTGGTCGTGCGGCCGCGGCCCGCGCCCGGCTGGGCCGGTGCGCGGAAGGTTCTCGGGCCGCTCAACCGGGCCGAGTCGATCCAGCTGCTGCGCGGCGTCGCGCCGATGGTCGACGCCGACACGGCCGACGCGATCGCGGAGTGTCTCGGAGATCGGCCCGCCGCGCTGTTCCGGATCGCGGACCGGATCGTCGGCCAGGACACATTGACGCCGGCGGTGTGCCTCGCCATTCTTCAGCTGGCCGTTCCGAGCGCGGGCATGACGACCACCGGCGATGACCGCATTGACGGCGGCGCGCGCAACGGCCAGGTCGTCGAGGTCGGCGCCGCGGCGGGGCGGGGCGGGGCGCGCCAGGACCCGGCCGGTGATCGACCGGCCGGGCCACCAGACCGGGCGGGACCGTCGACGGGCGACGCGCGGACGGAGCTCGAACGGCAGGAACAGGCCGAGCGGGCAGCAGCCGAACGGCAGGCGCGGTCGAAGCGAGCCGAGCGCGAGCGGCACGCACAGGCGGTGCGGGCCGCGCTGTCCCGCGTCCGGCTGATCAACGACCCGGACGGGTTCCGGCTCTGGCTCGCCGAGCTGGGCTCGATCCTCGGCCGGCCGGTCGATCTGCCGGCCGCCCCCCTGCTGGCCACCAGGCTGACCGACCTCGTCCGGCGCGCGCTCGGCGCCGACGGGCCCCTCATGCTGACCGCGATGGCGGCGGCCTTGGAGCACGTCGCCGTCGACCAGCCGGTGTGGGACGAGCCTGCGGTCGGCCAGCTCCGCGACCTTGCGGCCAACGTCGGGACAGCGTTGTGGCCCACGGCGCAGCCGCCGACGATCCAGCCAGGCCATTCGGTGATCCCGGCCGTTCCCGCGGCTGCGGGCAGGACCAATCCCGCCACGCCGGCCCCCTCCTCCCCCACCGGTTCCAGCTCGGGCGCGACACCGGCACGGCCCGGGGGCGGCCCGGCCGCGGTCCCGCACTTCTTCTTCACGAGCTACGTGCACCCCGTCGACGAGGACGACGACTGGTCTGGACGTTTTCACGAGGACCTGCTGCGGCAGCTACGCCAGCGCGCGTCGCGTCGGCCACCTGCGACCGCGTTCATCGACCGGCAGATGCCGGCGGGGGTGCGCTGGGGCCCCGAACTGCGCGACGCCGCCCGCACCGCCCACGTCATGATCGCGTTGCTGTCCGACGACTACTTCGGGAGCAGCTGGTGTGGCCGCGAGTTCGCGATCTTCGATGCACGCGCGAAACTTACCGCCGCCGCGGGCGGCACGCAGGTCGGCATCATACCGATCCGATGGGTGCCGTTCTCGATGGAGAAGGCTCCCGAATGCGTCGCCGAGTATCAGATAGCCACGATGAACCTCGGCCCGAGATACGAGGGCATCGCGCTGCTCGATCTCATGCAGAGCGAGGAATCGCAGTACCGGAGATTCCTCAACAATCTGGCCTACCGGATCATCGAGGTCGCCGGCTCACCAGTGCGCACGCTGGACGCCGACACCGCGGACCAGCTTTCTCCGGCATTCGGCTCGGACGCGTCGTGAGTGTCGTGAACGGCGCCGGCCGCGGGGCGTGTGCGAGAGTGAGCACCCGGCAGGTTCGCCGCTTCGGGGGGAGTTCGCGGATGCCCAACGGGCCGACGTGCGACCCCGCCCGGCGGCGGGGGCGCGGTGGGCCGGCCTGGAGCGGACACGCCACATGACCTATTTCGTCCTGCATTATCCGGCGCCGGTGGGCGGCGTATACCTGCGGCGATTCTTCGCCGACGTGCAGGAGCAGGTCTACATTCGGATGGACCGCGTCACGGCGTTCACCGGCGCGCTGGTCCCGGCCGGCGGCCCCCCGGCCGGCCGCGCGGAACGCGAGGACGCCGGCAGCCGCGCGGCCGAGGGCTCCGCCATCCAGAGCCCGGCCGGCAGCGCCCACCCGGGCCAGGTCGAGGGCCTCGACGGTAGGAGAGCGCCGCATCCGCCACGAGTCCGGGCGCCGACCGGCGCTCGCATCGCGGACGACGTGCTGACCTGTTCGTCGCTCGTGGCGCTGTACTCGGACCAGTACCTGCTCGACGAGCGCTGCATGCTGGAATGGGCGTTCTTCCGGGAACGGATCCGCTGGCACGAGATGTTCACCGGCGAACGGCTGCGGGCCTTGATCGGCGTCCGCTGGTCCGCGTCGCGTGTGCCGCTGCCGCCCGAGGTGGCGGACCTGGGCGTGCTCGACGCGAACACGTTCGGTGCGAGGTATCCGGACGCCGGCGTGGCCCGGCTGATCCGGACCGACCCGCTGTCCGACGCGTACCGGGCGGCAGTCGCCAGGGTGGTCGACCTGGTCACGAGCGCCGGCCGGCGGGAACTGATGACGATGCCGCCGACGGAGGTGCGCTTCGTACGGCCGCCGCGGGTCCACGCGGCGTTCTCGCGGGCCGTGGTCGAGATTCCCGGCCAGCAGCCCGCGGGCCAGGCCGGGCCGACGGCGTCGGTGTCGGTGCCCGGCCCGAGCGACAGCACGGCTGACAATGCGGGGCCGCCGGGCGAGGACATCGCCCGGGCGGCTGGGACGGGGGATCGGCGATGGCGGGTTACCGACCCGCGGCGGCAGGGCGCACGGCCAGTCCTGCGCCGCTCCTGGGGACCGCTGGGTCCCAGCGATGACTGAAGGTCCCACCGTGCCTGCGGGTCCCACCGAGTCCCTGTCGGCCGGTGCGGCGACGGAGCAGCCGACCCCCGCCGGCTCGCCGGGCGACCGCGGCAGGCAGCATCCGACGGACCAGCACTCCACCAGATCCAACCCCGCCGAACCGGACCCGACGGAGCCGGACCCCGCCGAGGCGGCGCTGACGCCCGTGGTCGCCTTCTACTCCTACAGCGGCGGCACCGGCCGGACGATGGCACTGGCGAACGTCGCCTGGATGCTGGCGAGCGCTGGGAAAAGCGTGCTCGTCGTCGACTGGAACCTCGGCACACCCGGCCTGCACTACTACTTCCGACCGTTCCTCATCGACAAGTACCTGACCGACCGACCCGGCGTCATCAACATCCTGTGCGACTTCGTGCAGGATGCGGACCGGCTGCTCGATCAGGCGCGCGAGGACAGCCCCGAGGCGCAGTCGCGGATGGCCGCGCTGCGGGCGCGCCGGGCGGATTGCCAGGAGGCCGTCGAGGCCCTGCAGTGGGACTTTCCCGACGGCGGCCGCATCCACATGATCGGGCCGGGCAGACAGGACGGGGAGCCCGATCCGCACGAGCCCGCCCCACGGGCCGGCGACGAGGCGGTCGACGAGCGACCCGCCAGGGACTCCGGGTACGACACGCGGGTCAACACGTTCCCGTGGGACGAGTTCTACGTGGAGGACAACGGCAAGGCGTTCATCGCCGAGCTGCGCGCCTGGCTGCGCGGCCAGGGATACGACTACGTCCTGGTGGACAGCCCCGCCGGCACGTCGACCGTCAGCAGCATCTGCACGTCGGGCCTCGCGACCGTCGTCGTCACCGCTTTCACGATGAGCAACCAGTCGATCGAGGGGGCCGCGCGCACCGCTCGGACCATGCTGCGCGAGGGCGTCGACCGGATCATCCCGGTGCCGATGCGGGTCGTGAACACCGATGTCGAACGGGCCGACCGCCGTCAGGACCTCGTCGCCCGGGTGTTCCGGAAGGTCCTGGCCGCGAACACGGGCAGCGACGACCCACGGATCCATCGCGGCCGTCTCGTCCATTTGTCGGTGCCCGAGAGCGATCCGTACCACTACGACGAGGTGCTGGCACCGTTCGTCCACCCGCAGCGCGATCGGTTCGGCCTCTCCATCGCCTACCGGACGCTGGCCGCGGAGATCGCCGGGACCAGCCTGGACGACGTCAGGGATCTCGACCCCGACGAGCGGGACCGGTGGCGCGAACGGTTCGAGCGGTCGGGGATCGCGCCGCCGCGCAAGGTGCTGCTCTTCGGCGCGCCGAGCGACCGGGCGTGGACCGACTGGGTCGAGGCGGTGCTGACCGCGGTCGGAGTCCAGGTGCACCGGCCGTGGGGGGACGCGGGCGCGCCGAGGAGCCTGCCCATCGTGGACCGGGTCGTCGTGGTGACCTCGCCCGCGCTGGGCGACGCGACCCCGGGGTGGCCGAACCTGCGTGACTATCTGCGCCCCACCGGGCGGACCCTCGTCCCGCCCCCCGTCACATCAGTGATCGTCAGGACCAGGCCCGAGGCCGGCGAGATGGTGGTCGAGCCGCTCGATCGTCGCCCGGTCCGGCTCGTCGGGCTCGGGGACGAGGCGCAGGCGCGCGCCGAGCTGCTGGCCCGGTTCGAGCTGAGCGACGTGCCGAGCGTCTCCCTCGGGATGGTCCGGCTGGCTCGCTACCCGGGCCGCCCCTGGCCCGAGAGGTCGAACCTGTCGAGGCGGGACCTGTCCTTCACCGGCCGGGAGGCCGCATTGGAGGCGATGCGCGACCGACTGATCCCGAACGGCCAGGACAGGATGCTCTACGCGCTGCTGGGTCCGTTCGGGTCGGGGACGAGCTCGATCGCCCGCGAGTACGCTCACCGCTTCCGCGCGGACTATGACCTGATCTGGTGGATCCCGGCGACCAGTGCCGCGTCCGTCCGCGCCTCGCTGGGGGAGCTGGCGCACCGGCTGCGCCCGGAGATCAGCTCGTTCGACGGCCAGCGCTCCAGGGGAGAGCCGTTCGAGCAGGTCGCACTGAACGCGCTGCGGTCCGCGGAGGACGGCGGCCGGTGGCTGCTCGTCTATGACGGCGCGTGCGCGCCGGCCGAGCTCACCGACCTGCTGCCGCCCACGACCGACTGCGGACATGTGATCATCACGTCGGTCGAGCCCGGTTGGCGGGAGTACGCCGAGATCTGGCAGGTGGAGCCCTGGTCGCGCGTCGAGACGCGGCGCTACCTGCAGAAGAGGCTGCCTGGCACCGCGCTCCCGGTACTCGACGGGCTGTCCGCCCGAGTCGGCAATCTGCCACTGGAGCTGCATACGGCGGTCGAGGCGGTGCGGCGGCAGCGAGGCCGCCACACCAGGTTCGACGAGGACGTCGCCGCCTACCTGGGCGCGACCACCGAGGCCGAGCCGTGGCGCCGGGAGTACGACCTGTTGCGGTCCGGCGACGGCCGGCAGCGCGCGGCGGCCCGGCTGCTCGAGCTGTGCTGCTTCCTCGCGCCGGACGGTATCGGCGACGCGCTCACGACCTCGCCCGTGCTGTTGGAGGAGCTGGCCCGCTTCGCCGGTGACCCGGACCTGGCGGGCGTCGGGCCGTCGGCCTTTCCGCGCATCCTGGTCGAGCGCGGGCTCGCCCAGGAGCGGGACGATCCCTACCTGCTGGTCATCTCGGGTTCGCACCGCGGGGCGCTGCGCCAGGGCATGTCGGACGACGAGTGCTCGGACACTCAGGCTGCGGCGCTGCGGGTCCTCGCTGAGGTCGGCCTCGCGGCCGCGAGCCTGCCGGGCGGCGCCGGGCGGCGGCTGTCCGCCGAGGTGTCCCGGCACATCGACGAGTCGGGCGCGGCCCTGAGCACCGCGCCGCGGGTCCGCCGCTGGCTGGCCTACCACGCCTACTACATGTGGCAGACGTGCGAGTGGGCCGACGGCCACCGGCTCGCCCACATGTGCCTGGACCGCTGGCGCCAGGACCCGGACATCGGCCCGGACGACGTGCTGACCCTGCGGATGGCCTCGCGTAAGGCCAACTTCCTGCGCTCCCTCGGCCAGTTCGCCGAGGCCTTCACGCTCGACGACGACACGCTGGGCAGCCAGCGCAGGATTCTCGGACGCACCGACGAGGACACCCTGATCACCGCGAGCTGCCTCGCCGCGGATCTTCGCGCGCTGGGGATGTACCGGCAGGCCTGGGTCGAGGACCGTGCCACCCTGGAGGCGTTCCGCGCGGCCCGCGGCGCCCAGCACCAGGGCACGTTCGCCGCCTGGAGCAACCTCGGGCTCTCGATGTTCCTGGCCGGTCTGGTCCCCGACGCGCTCGCCGAGGACCGGGCCGTCCACGAGGCGCGCGAGGCCGTGTTCGGCGCTCAGGATCGCGGCAGCCTGCTCTCCCGGTCCCGCATCGGGGTGGACCTGTGCGCGCTCGGCCGACCCGACGAGGCGCTCGCGTACCTTCGGGAGGCCGCGACCGGGTTGGCGAGGGCCGACGGCGACCGCGGATACCGCACCCTGTTCGCGTACAAGGACCTGGCCGTGGCCTACCGGCGCCGGGGGGAGCACGGCGACGCGGTCCGGCTCGACCGCCGTACCCACGAGCGCTTCCGCGACACGTATGGGTACCGGGACGTCGGGACGCTCGCCTGCCAGCTCAGCCTCGCCGCGGACCTCTACGCCCGGCGTCGGCTGGATCCGAGTGAGCCAGACGCCGGTCCCGCGGCGGTGCGGCAGGCGATCGAGTACGCCCGGGCCGGCCTGGACGGCTACGTCGACCTCTACGGCGACGACCACCCGGTCACGCACGCCTGCCGCGCCAACCTCGCGCTGTACCTGCGGGAGGTCGACCCCGCCATGGCCCGGGAGCTCGCGGCCCGGGCGCACGACGGCCTGTTGACCCTCGGCGAGCACCATCCGCACCGGTTGGCGGCCCTCATCATCCTCGCGCTCTGCGCGGCGGCCGGCGACGACGTCGCAGCGGCGCACGACTTCGCCCGTGCGGCGCTCGCGGACTGCCGGGAGTTCCTCATCGAGGACCACCCCTACATCACGGTCCTCGACCGGTGCGCCGGTCCGGACGCCTTCGACCCGAACCCACTGCTGGAATTCGAATATGGCCTCGACCTCGATATTTCCAGATTCTGAACAGAAATGATCACCTTGGGATCGAGGGGGGCGATGAGGTGTCGGAATCGGCGCGGGCGGGCAATCCCCAGCCACATCGAGCGGGGCATGCGCAATACGAGTTCGACGAGATCGAGGCCGTGTGCCTTCGTGTCGCCACGGAGCTGGAATTCCCCCATCACGTGGCGCACTACACCGAAGGCGTGTGGGACCTGACGGTGGAACGCATCGGCCTCAGGCCGCCGTCGGGCGGCACCGGCCGGGCCATCGGTCCCGACCGGCGCCGGCTCGCGGTCGAGCTGTTCGGCCGCGGGGCCTTTCACACGCTGCGCGAGCTGGGCAGGGCGGTCGAGGGGCTGCGCAGCGGCCCGCTGATCAGGACGGTCATCGACAGCGGGCGCGGCGCCGTGCTGGCCTATGACATCAACACGGTCTCGTACCTGGTCGCCACCGTGTTCGACGCCGCCGACACCGACCCGATGGACGCCCGGATGTCCCGAGCCGTGGCCGAGATCCGCGGCCTGGCCAGCCTCAGCGACCGGAACGCCGGCGGCTACGCGAGCCTCCCGCCGCGTCTCCTGCACCGTGGTGACGATGGCGCGGCGCCCCGGTGGGAGCAGCACGGGCCCAGGGACGCCCACGTCGACCGCTTCCGTCAGGTCGCCGACGGGGTCGTCCGGTCGGCCGACCTGCACTACCTGGCGCGGTTCACCGAGGCCGGTTCCTTCACCAGCGTCGACGTACTGGACGCGTCCACGCTGGCGCGATTCTTCACCGCCATCGACAGCGAACAGCGCCGGAACGGGTACCGGAAGCTGGCCGACCGGGTTCCCCGGACGGGCCGCCGGCTCGACATCGAGATCCGCCCTGTCCTCGGGCAGGCGCTGGTCCGGGTGGTGGCGGACGTGGAGCAGGGCGCGCTCTACTTCTGCCGGGCAGCGCCGACCGAGTACCTGATGGGCGTCACGCTCGACCAGCACCGCGTCCTTGACGCCGATCGCCGATTCCGGCAAGTGGCGTCGGACTTCCTCGCCGGGCGCCGGTAGTTCGCCGGTTCCGGCGTTGCGGCGACCGTCGCCAGAGCAAATTCTCCTGGCGCCGAAGACTGGTGGCCGTGCAATTTCCCCGCGTCGGAGGTTACATTGTTCGCGTGGATTACGGGGAGGTCCATGTGAGTACCGACGTCAGCGCGGTCCAGGACGACGACGTCGGCGACCTTGTCGACGTCACGGGCCTCGATCTGGCCGACCTGGCTTTGTTCCATGGCCCGCGGTGGGCCGCTGCGCGCCGGGCGATACTGGCCTGGGTCGACACACCGGGCGCCGGCGCCTGCGTCTTCGACCATCCGCCGCCGCCGCCGACGACGAGCCCACCGGTGTGCCATCGCGCGCGCGGCTGGGAGGCGGACGACCGCGCGGGCGCTCTGTGACAGCTCCCGGCCCGACAGCGCTGTCGTCGCCGCCCGTTCCGGCCCCGCCCAGGTTGGCACGCACCTCGGCCGAGCCCGGTCTGCCGTCCCATCCCCTCGCGCGCGGCGCGCTCGGGCTGGCTGCGGACCTGCCCGGCTCGCTCGCGGCCGGCCCGCTCGCGCTGCCGGCCGCGGTGGCACGCCATCGGGTCACGCGCGCCGAGTTCGACGCGCTCGCCACCGGGAACGGCCGGCGCGAGACCCTGGTCACCCTGCGGGCGGCGCAGCTCAGCAAGCGGTTGCTGCTGATCAGCATGTTGACCGAGGCCGTCCGAAACGGGCCGCCCAGCACGGCGCGCGACTGCGTCGACGAGGCTTTCCGGCTGCTCGCCGCCGCGCGCCGGGCCGACCGGCCAGCCGCGGACCGGGTGATCATGCATCCCCCGGTCGCGGCCTGGGCGTTGCGCTGCCTGCGGCGGCTGCGCGGCGTGATCGCGCCGGCCGAGCCGCTGGACGACGATCTCGGCTACTTCGGCGGCGTCGCGGCGGCGGCGGCGACGCTCGCCCACCTGCCGTACGCGGTCCCGGCGCGCACCCGGGGCGGCGAGCTGACGCTGCCCACGCTGGGCACCGTCCTCGCCGGCGACGCCTCGCAGTGGGTCATGGTCACCGGCGCGCCCGGCGGCGGCGTCACGCTCGCCACCCCGACGCGCACCGAGCTGCGCGGGATGTCGGCCACCGCCACGCTGTGGCGACCCGCCGTGACCACCACCGCGACCACCGCCGGCGAGCAGATCGACGTGGTGGTGGAGGACGCGGACCCGTACCGCGGCGCCGGCGTCTTCGTCCCCGAACCGCGGCGCCCCGGGGTGGCTCGGGCCGTCTCCCCCGCGGCCGCGCACGCCGAAGCGTGGCGTGCGCGGCTCGTCCCGGCCTGGCGCGTCCTCGTCGAGGCAGGCGATGGCATGGCCGAGACGGTCCGCGCCGTGACGTCCGCGATCGTGCCGCTCCCCGCCTCCTGGGGTGCCCTGGCGAGCGCCTCGACGGCGGACGCGCTGGGCGCGGCCATCCTGGCGCCGGTCGATGACCCGGTCCGCCTCGCCTCGATGCTCGTGCACGAGGCGCGGCACGCCACGCTGGCGACCCTGCTTGATTTCGCGCCCTTTCTGCGAGAGGAGTCGGAGGCCGTCTATTTCGCGCCGTGGCGTCGGGATCCGCGCCCCCTCGGGGGCCTACTCCACGGCGCCTACGCGTTTCTCGGAATCGCCGGCTTCTGGCGGGAGCGGTGGGCGGCCGCGGCCGGGCCGGAGGCCGAGCTCGCCGCATTCGAGTTCGCGTGGTGCCGCGCCGCCGTTGCCGAGGTGCTCGGCACGCTGCGCGGGTCCGATG